>JAESGL010000061.1_pt1 | contig 210632 bp, 154 predicted proteins | sample 9269711 | NCBI WGS metagenome assembly JAESGL01 (sample SAMN14515918, study PRJNA621676) | algae metagenome | isolation source: Kastovskya adunca ATA6-11-RM4 and co-occurring heterotrophs from soil and... | place: Chile: Atacama Desert | collected 2011-06-27
CATGATCCTGATGCAGACCAGCATGGGCCATGGCGTAGACTTCATGACCGGCTCCCACAAGTGGCATGGCGTGGCTCCTAACGATGAGCAGCTGCAAAAAGCACTGGATCAGCTCGATAGCCAGCTGCAGGATTATTAACAGGTATGGAGTATCGGGTATTTGGTATAGAGACTCTTCTGTCAACTAGCCCGGTGGCAAATCGTCATACTCAATACTCACGACCAACTACTCACTACCAACTACTAACAAACAATGAAGAAATACACCTATACAGATAAAAAAGACACCCGTTCCGGATTTGGCGCTGGCCTGCTGGAAGTGGGCAGAAAGAACGAAAATGTAGTAGCCCTGTGTGCAGACTTAGTAGGCTCACTGAAGATGGCAGACTTCATCAAAGAATTCCCCCAGCGCTTTTTCCAGATAGGCATTGCCGAGGCCAACATGATGGGCATCGCAGCAGGCTTAACCATCGGAGGTAAGATTCCCTACACCGGCACCTTTGCCAACTTCTCCACCGGCAGGGTCTATGACCAGATCCGCCAGAGTATTGCTTACTCTGATAAGAACGTGAAGATCTGCGCCTCCCATGCAGGATTAACACTGGGAGAAGATGGTGCCACTCACCAGATCCTGGAGGACATCGGCCTGATGAAGATGCTGCCGGGCATGACGGTGATCAACCCCTGCGACTACAACCAGACCAAAGCAGCGACCATAGCCATAGCAGAGCATGTGGGGCCGGTGTATCTAAGGTTCGGCAGACCAGTGATGCCAATCTTCACCGCTCCGGACCAGGAGTTTATCATCGGCAAAGCCTGGATGGTGAATGAAGGCGCAGACGTAAGCATCTTTGCCACCGGCCACCTGGTGTGGGAGGCCATACAGGCAGGGGAGCAGCTGGCAGAGATGGGCATCTCGGCAGAGATCATCAACATCCACACCATCAAGCCTCTGGATGTAGAGGCAGTGCTGAAATCAGCCCGCAAGACAGGCTGTGTGGTCACAGCAGAGGAGCACAACAGGCTGGGCGGCTTAGGCGACAGCATAGCACAGGTGCTGGTGGGGCATGAGCCGGTGCCACAGGAGTATGTGGCGGTAAACGACAGCTTTGGCGAAAGCGGCACCCCCGAGCAGCTCATGAAAAAGTATGGCCTCGATAGTGAACACATCATCAATGCTGTAAAAAAAGTAATCGGACGGAAGAAGAAGCTTGAACAGCAGACTGCTTAAAGATCATCAGTGGTACTAGGCCTGAAATTACAGGCTTATCGTTCTATTGATGCTCTGAAGCGAGCCGCATATGCTTAAGCTTTCAGCTCCGGAAGCCATCAGTAGGTTTCGGCATAAGCATTAACTGACTATTATCTCAACTTAAACTGTAATGTTCTAAAGAGCTATCTTATAAATCTCCAGCCAAAGCTGCCTGTTTGGGAAAAACAGCTGGTCTGAAGCTTTGTAGGATAGCTTTTTATACTTCAGCTGCATAATAAAAGGGTGTTTGGCCCGCTATTGTGTTAATATAATCAAAGCTACCATGCTGATGGTCAGCTGACTACCTCTAAAGATATGGTGAACATCCCCTCTAAAAAACCTTATCAGGTGCACCCGCATCAGATCAGCAGCACTGCTTCCTTTCTTACAGGCGCACAATCGGCAGCTGCAATATGCCTGCTCCTTTTGTTACTGATGGCGCAATCGGTTTCGGCTGTAGAAGATACGATCTATATATCCAGCCAGAAGCAGGCAGGAAGTTTTACCCTTGCCGCGGCAGGTAAAGCTGCACCTCTTTACATCAGTCCCGAAGACCATGCAGGTGTGATCCGTGCACTTAGAGACCTGCAGTCAGATATCAACAGGGTAACAGGTGCACAGCCACAGTTATATACCAGCAACAAGGCAGGTAAAGCAAAGGAACTGGTGCTGGTAGGCACGCTGGGTAAAAGCCCCCTGATCGATGGGCTGGTAAAGAATAAAAAACTGAATGTTGAAGGGATAACTGGTAAGTGGGAAACCTTTGTGGTGCAGGTGGTAGAAAAGCCAATGAAGGGCGTTGACAGGGCCCTGGTAATTGCCGGTAGCGATAAGCGTGGTACTATTTTTGGCATCTACGATGTTTCTGCACAGATTGGCGTATCGCCATGGCACTATTTTGCCGATGTGCCGGTAAAGCAACAGCAAGATCTATACGTACTGCCCGGCCGCCACACCGATGGCGAACCAAAGATTAAGTACCGTGGCATATTCATTAATGACGAAGCACCGGCACTGGCAGGCTGGGCACAGGAGCAGTTCGGGGGCTTTAACCACAAGTTTTATGTGCATGTGTTTGAGCTGATCCTGCGCATGAAGGGCAACTTTCTGTGGCCAGCCATGTGGGGGCGTGCCTTTTATGATGATGACCCCCAAAACCCTGTGCTGGCAGATGAATATGGCGTCGTGATCAGTACTTCTCACCACGAGCCCATGATGCGGGCGCACGACGAATGGCGCCGCTATGGCTCCGGCCCCTGGAACTACAAAAACAATCCTGAAAAGCTACAGGAGTTCTGGCGCGAAGGTATCAAACGCATGGGCACCAACGAAAGCATTGTAACCTTGGGCATGCGTGGCGATGGCGATGAGGCCATGTCGGAAGGAACCGAAATATCGCTGCTCGAGAAGATTGTTGATGACCAGCGCAAGATCATTTCCGAAGTGACCGGCAAAAAGCCGGAAGAAACACCCCAGGTGTGGGCACTTTACAAAGAGGTGCAGGACTATTACGACAAAGGCATGCGTGTACCCGATGATGTTACGCTGCTGCTGGCCGACGACAACTGGGGCAATATCCGCAAGCTACCCAAAAAGGGCGAAAAACAGCACAGTGGTGGCTATGGCATCTATTACCACTACGATTATGTAGGCGGACCGCGTAACTACAAATGGATCAATACCAACCCCATTGCCCGGGTGTGGGAGCAAATGCACCTGGCCTACGAATATGGTGCCGACAGGCTCTGGCTGGTGAATGTGGGCGATATTAAACCCATGGAATTCCCGACAGAGTTTTTCCTTGACTATGCCTGGAACCCCGAGAAATGGCCGGCAGAGCGACTGCAGGAATATACACAACTGTGGGCAAAAGAGCAGTTTGGAGAAAAATATGCCCTAGAAATAGCCGACCTGCTCACCCAGTACGCCAAATTCAATGGCCGTCGTAAGCCGGAACTGCTCTCTGCAGATACCTACAGCCTTACCAATTACCGCGAAGCAGAAAGAATAGTTGAGGAGTACAACACCCTGGCAGAAAAAGCAGAAAGGATCAATGAAGCTTTGCCTGCTAAATATAAAGATGCCTTTTACCAGCTGGTACTATATCCGGTTGCTGCCAGTGCAAACCTTAATGAGTTGTGGGTAACAGTGGCTAAAAACCGTCTGTATGCCCAGCAGGGAAGGGTATCTGCCAACGACCTGGCTAAAAAAGCACAGGCCCTTTTCGATAGGGACAAAGCCCTGGCAGCGCATTACCACAAAGGCATTGCCGGGGGCAAATGGAATCATATGATGTCGCAAACCCACATCAGCTATACCTATTGGCAGCAGCCCGAGAAGGATGTACTGCCGGAGGTGAAAGAAGTAACTCCTGCTGCGGGAGCAGAAATGGGGGTAATGGTAGAAGGTTCTGACAAGTGGTGGCCAGCAGCACAAACAGAAGCAGTGCTGCCCGAAATCACCCCTTTTAGCCAGCAGACCCCTTACCTGGAAATCTTTAACCGTGGTCAACAGTCCTTCCAGTACCAGGTACAATCGGCTGCTCCCTGGCTAAAGGTAAGCCAGCCAGCAGGCACTGTAGATAAAGAGCAACGCCTGACATTAGATGTAGACTGGAGCCAGGTGCCTAATGGCGTACAGCGCGTGCCGCTTACCATAACCGGATCTAATGGCAGCAAAGTGGTGGTGCAGGCAGTGGTACACAAACCAAGCCTTACAGCCGATCAGGTGCAGGGCTTTGTGGAAAGCAATGGCTATGTATCGATGGAAGCCGAACACTTTACCAAGGCTGTAGGGGCTGGCCCTATCAAATGGCAGGTGATTCCTGACCTGGGTAAAACACTTTCGGGTGTAACCCCGGTACCGGTAACAGCACCAGATCAGACACCGGGGGGCAACAGCCCGCACCTGGAGTACAAGATGCACCTCTTCAGTACCGGAGATATAACAGTACGTGCCCTGGTATCGCCAACCCTTAATTTCCACAATGACCAGGGGCTCCGCTTTGCCATTTCTATCGATGATGAAGCGCCACAAATCATGAACCTCCATGCCGATCAGTCGGAGGGAGCCTGGAACAGGGATGTAGCCAATAACATCAAGGAGCTGGTTTCCAAACATAACATCAAACAGCCCGGCGAGCATGTGCTGAAGTTTTGCATGGTAGACCCGGGTGTAGTACTTCAGAAGATTGTGGTTGAAACAGGAGAAGGAAAGTCTTCTTACCTGGGACCGCCCGAAAGCTTCTATGTACCTGACAGAGGTGCGGAGTAGGAAGGCTTTGTGATGACGTACAATCCCAAGCCTCTTTGGAGGGAGGGATTTGCTGGTTCAAGCATCTCGCCTGTACCTAAAAGTATTACGCAAGGTGACCGGGGTTAGAAAAACAGGTAATCCGACACCAGAGAAATCATAATTTGATTAGATCATGTTTAAACTTTACCCTTTGCCCTTAAAACCATCACGGCACCGGCCGCCCGGTTCAGGGCTCTGCTAAATCTATTTTCTCTCAACATAATACCATTATGACTCAAGAAAATATATTCATCATAACCCTGCATTGAAGATTTTAAGGTGCAAAAGCAAAATTTAAACATGATCTTACAGATAGAATTCAAACAGAATTAGCCATACCAGATGACCCATATCAATAGCCTCTTTCCGAAAGCCACTCTCTTACTGCTTTGTTGGGTGATCAGCAGCAGTCTGCTGGCGCAATCGGGAAATGTATACATAAATCCGATCTTATCAGGTTTTTATCCTGATCCGAGCATTACCCGGGTGGGAGATGATTATTATATGGTGCATTCTACCTTTTCCTACTTCCCGGGGGTACCGGTGATGCACAGCAAAGATCTGGTAAACTGGAAGCAGATTGGAAATGTGCTGGACCGTCCTGAGCAGTTAGACCTGGATGGGTTAGGTATCTCCAGGGGAATATTTGCTCCTACCATAGAACACCACAACGGCACCTTTTATATGGTTACCACCCTGGTTGATGGGGGAGGCAATTTTGTGGTAACAGCAAAAAATCCTGCCGGACCCTGGTCTGACCCGGTGTGGCTGCGGAATGTTAGCGGTATTGACCCTTCGCTCTTCTTTGATGAGGATGGAAAAGCCTATATCGTATATAACAGCGATGCACCAGATAATAAGCCCCTCTACGATGGTCACCGAACGATCCGTATGCTGGAATTCGACTGGAAAAATTTAAAAACAGTGGGTACACCCATCATTCTTGTAAACGGGGGAGTAGATATTTCAAAAAAACCCGTCTGGATAGAAGGTCCTCACATTTACAAAAAGGGGGCCTACTACTATCTGATGGCAGCCGAAGGGGGTACAAGTGTAAATCATTCAGAGATTATCCTGAGAAGCACTACTGTTACCGGCAAATACATTCCATATCCCGGCAACCCAATTCTTACCCAGCGCCACTTACCAGCAGATCGTGAATTCCCTGTATCTGCCACAGGCCATGCGGATCTGGTGCAGACACAGAACGGAGAATGGTGGGCAGTTTTCCTGGCCACCAGACCATATGATAAAAACGACAGCTATAACCTGGGACGTGAGACTTTTCTGGCTCCTGTTAGCTGGAAAGAGGGCTGGCCTATCATCAACCCTAATTTTGAAGAAGTGCAATACAGCTACGAGCGACCTAATCTGCCGGAAACCCGAACTGATTTTCGGCTGAACGGTAATTTCACCCAGCGGGCAGATTTTGAACAGAAGCAGTTGCCAATGCACTGGATCTTCGTAAGAACCCCCCGCACAAAATGGTACAGTTTAGAACAGCCGGCCGGTCAGTTAACGCTGAATTTACGTCCGGAGACGCTCTCCGGTCATCAGAATCCTTCTTATGTAGCCAGACGACAGCAGCACTGGACAGGCAATGTCACTACCAAAATCCAGTTCAAGCCTGCTGCGGCCAATGAATTTGCCGGTATTGCCACCTTTCAGGGTGAGCAAAACTATTATGCCCTTGGCAAATCCCTTTCTGCCAATGGCGATGAAGTTATTCAGTTGCTGCAATCTACAAAAGACGCCGATGCTGGCACAACCATGATAGCAGAACAGAAGCTGGCAAAAAGCGAAAAAGGCAAGCCTCTTTACCTAAAGGTGGAGTTCGATAAAGACAACTACAACTTCTACTACACCACCAAACAAGGCGACTGGAAACTGCTGAAGTCCGGAGTGGATGGTACTTTCCTTAGCACCCGCCTATCCGGTGGCTTTGTGGGCACCACCATGGGGCCATACGCCACCTCACAGGGAAAACCATCTACCGCTAAAGCCAGCTTCGACTGGTTTGAGTATATTGGTAAGGATGAGGTATATGAGGCAAAGAAAATTACACCGAACGACTAAAGCACCATTAAGCCTGGATTGTCTGATGAAGAATCTTAGAAATTTTTTGATAGCGTCTATCTTAACAGTAGTTGCTTTTATATCCATTTCGGCAAATGCAGCAGTAAAGCTACCCCGCCTTATTGCTGATGGTATGGTGTTACAACGCGATGAGCCGCTCAACATCTGGGGTTGGGCAGATCCCGGTGAAAAGATAAGGGTTGAATTTCTGGGAAAAACCATTCGCGCAAAAGCCGATAAGAGGGGCAGCTGGAAAATAACGCTGCCAGCGAGTGCTGCCGGCGGACCCTATCGGATGAAAGTCAATGAAATAGAAATCAACAATATCCTCATTGGCGATGTGTGGCTCAGTTCCGGTCAATCTAACATGGAGTTTCCGGTGCGCAGGGCTCTGGATTTGTACAGGACTGAAATTGAGCAGGTCAACAACCCTGAAATCCGTCAGTTCAGATCCTCTTCGCGAAATGATTTTGAAAACCCTCAGACCGATTACAAAGACGGCGCCTGGCTTGCGGCTACCCCCGAGAACATCATGGATTTCTCGGCAGTGGCCTATTTTTTTGCTGCGGAATTGTACCAGACATATGGTGTTCCTATCGGGATCATCAGTACCGCCATTGGCGGTTCTCCTGCAGAGTCCTGGCTCAGTGGAGCAGGCAATAAGAAGTACCTGGAAGGTTGGCTGGCAGCTCAGGCCAAAGTAGATTCCATTAGTGCGGCCAGAAAGGCGGCGGATGGCGAAGAAAAACCCTACAACTGGACTGAAGAACTGAATCGGAAAGACCCGGGCGTTTCGCGCTGGTCGAAAGCGGAGGTAGATGTTTCGGACTGGCCACAAATTTCCTTGCCGGGCTACTGGACAGAACAGGGCGTTGACCTGAAAACTGGATCGATATGGTTTTACAAAGAATTTTGTATTCAGGATTCTTTGGCGAGTAAAAGTGCCATACTTCGGTTGGGCAGAATCATTGACAGCGATTCGGCTTTTGTGAACGGAACCTTTGTAGGAACAACGTCTTATCAGTACCCGCCCAGAATTTATACGATACCTGCAGGGGTGTTGAAGCCCGGGAAGAACAAACTGATGGTGCGGGTGATCAGCCAGGGTGAGAAAGGTGGATTTGTGGTAGAAAAACCCTATGAAGTCCGCATAGGATCTCAGGTTGTAGATTTAACGGGAGATTGGAATTATCAGATAGGTGCTGATGTCAGACCATCTTCTGGTGGTGGTGGTGCTTTACCATGGCGGCCCGGGGGTTTATTTAACGGCTTGATAAGCCCTGCAGCTAAGTATCCCGTAAAAGGCGTAATCTGGTATCAGGGAGAATCAAATACTGGGAGGGCAGGGGAATACAAAGAGCTATTTCAGCGCATGATCACAGATTGGCGCGGACAGTTAAACAAGCCCCAAATGCCATTTTTATATGTGCAGCTGGCTAACCTGGGCCTGCCTAACAAGCAGCCGGTAGAAAGCGGCTGGGCAGCCTTGCGTGATGCACAGCGCAGGGCGCTCGAATTGCCCAATACTGGCATGGCAGTGGCGTATGATATAGGGGAGTGGAATGATATTCACCCCTTAAATAAAAAAGAAGTTGGACACCGCTTAGCGCTGGAGGCCATGCGCGTTGCCTATGGTGATACTGCTGTGGTAAGTGCCGGACCTCTGTATAGATCAATGGAGGTGAAAGGCAACAGCATTATCCTTACTTTTTCATCCGTCGGATCTGGTTTGTTCACAAACACCCTGCTGGAAGGCTTTCAAATCGCTGGCCCTGATGGCCAGTTTATGTGGGCCAATGCGGTAGTACTGTCAAAAAACAAAGTGAAAGTATGGAGCGAGGAGGTGACTAACCCAACAGCTGTGCGATATGCCTGGGAAGATAATCCGGCCGGGGCAAACCTGGAAAATAAAGAGGGCTTACCAGCTACCCCTTTCACCACAAAGGAATAAAAGGTAGTGTATCGGCCTTTGTGCTGGTGCAGGAAATTAGTGTTACACCATTGTCAACCCAAGCCAGGGGGTAATTATCCTGCTCCTCGCGCATATATATTTGTCAGAACATATCCTGTTGATTGTCTGCTGCAGGAGCCGGATAAATCTGCCTTATGAGCAGGTAATAGGGATTGGGGAGGCCTCATTTACTTATGATACCCTAATTGAAACTGAATTGTACCCCTGAAAGAAAGTAAGGATCTGTATCTTTAAGAATGCAAAGATGGTGCAACTGAAAGGCTGAGCCCGCTATGAACATAGCATTAGCGTCAGTCTTTTACACCATATTCTTACAAAAAAATGATCAATGAACATGATAAAAAAGGTTTACGGACCCTTGGTGGTACTTCTGATTATACTAACAACGATTAATCCCTCAAATGCGCAGCAGCAAAACCAAAAGCCCGGAACGCTTAACTTATGGTATAACCAGCCTGCATCAGACTGGAATGAGGCACTGCCCATAGGGAATGGCCGCCTTGGTGCCATGGTGTTTGGCAATACAGCTTCTGAACGCCTGCAGCTGAACGAAGAATCGGTATGGGTAGGAAAACCGGCAGACTTTGTAAACCCTAAAGCAAAAGCCTCTCTTCCTAAAGTGCGTGCGCTGCTTTTTGCCGGTAAATATGCCGAAGCGGTAAAGCTGGCCCAGACCAACATGATGGGAGATAAGCAGGTGTGGAGCACTTACCAGACCCTGGGCGACCTTTATCTGGATTTTGACTCATTGCACCAGCAGGCTACAGATTACCGCAGGGCTCTGGATCTCGAAACAGCCGTGTCAACGGTACAATACCGGGCAGGGGGGGTGAACTTCAGCAGGGAAATATTCTCCAGTGCGCCCGACCAGGTGCTGGTGGTGCGGCTTACTGCAGATAAGGCGGGAGCAATATCTTTTGATGCTTCTCTGGATCGGCCGGGAGGCAAAGCCCAGTTTACCTCTTTTGGCAATGAGCTTACCATGGGAGAGCATGTTGGTAATGGCGAAGGTGTAATCATGAATACACGCCTGCGCGTACTCCACGAAGGGGGCAGCATACAGGTAGATGGGCTGAAATTAAAGGTGCGTGGTGCAAATGCAGTAACCCTGCTGTTAAGTGCTGCTACCAATTATGGAGGAGGTGTGCCTGCTACAATATCCGCTACCCACATGGATGCTGCAGTAAATAAAGCATACGCTTCACTGAAGGAAGCACATCTTGCTGATTACCAACAGTATTTTAAGCGCGTAGCCATTGAGCTTGGTAATACCGATGCCTCATATTTTCCTACCGACGCTCGCCTGCAGGCGATGCAGATGGGTAATACAGATCCTGACCTGGTGGAGCTATACTATCAGTATGGCCGTTACCTGCTCATCAGCAGCTCACGCCCCGGTAGCCTGCCAGCCAACCTGCAGGGCATCTGGGCTGATGGTCTTACGCCTCCCTGGAGTGCCGACTACCACATCAACATCAACATACAGATGAACTACTGGCCGGCAGAGGTAACCAACCTTTCAGAAATGCACATGCCGTTTTTGCAGTTTCTGGACAAGATGCGGCCCGATGCACGCAAAACAGCCAGGGATATGTATGGCGTAAAAGGTACGGTAGCTCATTTTACCACCGACCCCTGGTTTTTTACAGAACCTTATGGCGAACCACGCTGGGCCATGTGGCCCATGGGCATGGCCTGGAGTGCCCAGCACCTCTGGGAGCATTACCTGTTTACAGAAGACCAGCAGTACCTGAAGGAGCTGGGCTATCCCGTAATGAAAGAGGCCGCAGAATTTGCCGTTAACTGGCTGGTGGAGCATCCGGAAACAGGGCAGCTGGTATCCGGACCCTCTATTTCTCCGGAAAACACCTTCAAGACCAAAGAAGGCGAAGTAGCCACCATGGTCATGGGCCCTACCATGGATCATATGATCATCCGCGACCTCCTAAGCAATACCATCGCCGCCAGTACAGTACTAAAGCAGGATGCAGTCTTCAGGCGCCGGATGGAAAAGGTGCTGGCCCGGCTGGCGCCTACTCAGGTAGGCAGCGATGGCCGTATTATGGAATGGACAGAGGAGTTTGAGGAGAATGAGCCTGGCCATCGCCATATTTCACACCTTTTTGCCCTGCACCCCGGCAGGCAGATTACCAAACAGCAAAACCCTGAACTGCTTGCAGCAGCCCGTAAAACCATAGATTACCGCCTGGCCCATGGTGGTGGCCACACCGGCTGGAGCAGGGCCTGGATCATCAATTTCTTTGCCCGCCTGCAGGACGAAGAAGCCGCTTATGAGAACCTGCAGGAACTCCTGCGGAAATCAACACTACCCAACCTGTTCGATACCCACCCGCCCTTCCAGATCGATGGTAATTTTGGCGCAACGGCCGGCATTACTGAAATGCTGCTACAAAGCCATGCCGGCGAAGTAGAGCTTCTGCCTGCCCTTCCTGCAGCATGGTCTACAGGGAGTATCAGGGGATTGGTAGCCCGTGGTGGTTTCGAGGTAGACATAGAGTGGGAGAACGGCAAGCTGAAAAGGGCTACAGTCTTATCCAGGCTTGGCAACCCGCTGCAGCTCCGCTACAAAGACAAGGTTGTAAACCTCAATACTCAAAAAGGGCAGGTTTATACGCTGAATGGAGTGTTGGAATAACATTTTAAAAGTGGAATGCAGCGTACCCAGGGTTGAACCCATGGGCTAATTAAATCTTAGCTTTTAGCTTCATTCACTACTGACAGAAATTCAGCAGCTCAATATTTTAGCCCCGGACTGAAGTTCGGGGTAACCTTCAAAGAAAAACCCCGGGACCAGAAGGCCCGGGGTTTTTAACCAATCATCAATCATCAAAAAATATTCTTCAGGGCAGCAGCCTGGGCTACTGCTCACTATATCATGCTTTCACCTTAATCTTAGGGTCGATATTAGGGTCCTGGGGAATAAGATCTGATTTCTTTCTCCACAGATCTTCCATTTCTTCCAGCTTTCTGCCTTTGGTTTCTGGCACATATTTCCATACAAACACAATGGTTATTACGCACATGGCGCCATAGAGCCAGAAGGGAAATGCACCGTGGAAGTTCTCATTCAGGTACTCATTGCCCAGCATCATCGGGAAGGTCTGGCTTACGGCGAAGTTGGCCAGCCATTGTGCAAATACTGCGATTGCCAGGGCTTTTGCACGAATCTGGTTAGGAAAGATTTCAGAGAGCAGTACCCATACAACCGGTCCGAGCGAAAGCGCAAAAGAAGCAATGTAACCAAGGATGAAGAGCAGGATCCATACGCCGGTATTTTGTGTATAAGCAGCAACACCAACGGCGGTAATACAAATACCCATACCCAGCGAACCTACAATCATCAGGGGCTTACGGCCCAGGCGGTCAACCGTTACAATGGCAACCACTGTAAAGACAAGGTTAACGGCACCTACAACGATGGTTTGCAGCATGGCAGCGTCGGTTGTGCCACCGCCAAGTTGTTTAAAGATCTCCGGTGCATAGTAAAGGATAACATTGATACCGGTAATTTGCTGAAATACACTAAGCATAATGCCTATGAAAAGCACCCAACCAAATCCCTGGCCTATCAGTTTTACCTTTGGTGCAAGCGAATCGCGGTGGAGGGAAGCATTGATCTCTGCCACTGCACGTTGTGCATAAGTGGCACTCATGATCTTGGTAAGTACCTCCAGTGCTTTTGCTTCTTTGCCTGCCAATACCAGCCAGCGCGGACTACGCGGTACTCCCAGCACCAGGAAGAAGAATAAAGCTGCAGGAATGGCTTCGCTGCCAAACATCCAGCGCCATCCGGTAGTCAGGTTCCAGTCTTCATTACCCTGCAGCGCTATGTAGTAATTCACAAAATACACAATCAGCATACCGGTAACGATTGCAAGCTGGTTAAAAGAAACCAGGCGGCCACGCAGGTGGGCAGGGGCTATTTCGGCGATGTACATGGGCGAAAGCATGGAGGCAATGCCCACACCAACACCACCTACAATACGGTAGATGATGAATGCTGTGAAACTATCTGGCAGGGCAGAGCCTACTGCAGAAATAAAGAACAGGATTGCTGCAATCAGCAGGCCAGGTTTGCGGCCAAAGCGGTCGGCAATAAGACCTGCAACACCAGCACCGATCATACAACCCACCAGTGCACTTGAACCGGCCCAACCCATTTCAAGATCGCTTAACTGAAAGTAATCTCGAAGTGAACCGATTGCACCCGATATTACAGCTGTATCGTAGCCGAACAGCAGCCCTCCCAGCGTAGCCACGAGCGTGATGCCTACGATGAACGGCATGTTTTGCCCTTCAACATTCGTTTCTTTTTTCATAAGGATTTGTTACTCTGCAGATAAATTAGAGATAGCAATTAGCCCATGGCTGTTACGCCATGGGCTAATTGCTGTGGACTAAATGTAACGGTTAATCAGGTTCTCCATGTATTCCTGGCGGCCGCTGATGGTAGCAGGCTCACCATTTTCAACTGCATAAGCACGCAGATCTTCGAGCGATAGCTGTCCCTGTTCGAAGGCCTTGCCTTTGCCGTTATCGAAAGAGGCATAACGCTCCTGGCGGATCTTCCTGTAATCTGATTTCTGCAGGATGGCATCGGCTGTCAGCAGTGCCCTTGCGAAAATATCGGCTCCACCTACGTGGGCGTAGAAGAGGTCTTTAGCATCTGTGGAGTTTCTTCTGATCTTAGCATCGAAGTTAATACCGCCGCCCTGCAGGCCGCCAGCCTCAAGTACTACCAGCATGGCTTCTGTTAACTCATAGATGTCGTTCGGGAACTGGTCAGTATCCCAGCCGTTCTGGTAATCACCACGGTTGGCATCGACAGAGCCCAGCAGGCCATTATCGGCAGCTACCTGCAGCTCGTGCTGGAAGGTATGGCCAGCAAGGGTGGCATGATTTACTTCTATGTTCAGCTTGAAGTCGTTCATCAGGTCGTACTGACGGAGGAAGCCGGCCACGGTTGCAGCATCGTAATCGTACTGGTGCTTGGTAGGCTCCATAGGCTTAGGCTCTATGAAGAAATTGCCTTTAAAGCCCTGCTTGCGTGCATAGTCTTTGGCAGCATGCAGGAAACGGGCAAAATGCTCCTGCTCACGCTTCATATCGGTGTTCAGCAGGGTCATGTAGCCTTCGCGGCCTCCCCAGAACACATAGTTTTCGCCACCCAGGGCAATGGTAGCATCCAGGGCAGCTTTTACCTGTGCAGCACCGTGTGCCAGTACATGAAAATCTGGGTTTGTAGATGCACCGTTCATGTAGCGCGGATGTGAGAACAGGTTGGCAGTACCCCACAGCAGTTTCACGCCGCTTTCGACCTGCTTTTGTTTGGCATACTCCACCATGGCCTGCAGCCTTCTGTCGTTTTCCTTAATATCGTTGCCATAGTCCACTACGTCCACATCGTGGAAGCAGTAATAAGGCATGTTCATTTTGGTGATGAATTCAAAAGCGGCATCCATTTTATCTTTGGCGCGCTCAATAGGATCTTTCTTCTCGTTCCAGGGGTGCACGTGGGTGGGGGCACCAAAAGGATCTCCACCATCGCCAACAAATGAATGCCAGTAGGCAATAGCAAAGCGCATGTGGTCTTTCATGCTTTTGCCGGCTACCATTTTATTTTCGTCGTACCAGCGGTAGGCAAGCGGGTTGTCTGACTGCGGACCTTCGTATTGGATCTGTCCTACTCCTTTAAAGTATTCTTTATCTCCTAAAACTACTTTTGCCATAAAATTGAGATTGATTAGGTTGTTGTATTATAGTATCGGTTTATTAAATGAGCTGTTTCTGTAACAGGGCTTTCCACTCCTGGTAAGCTGGTTCGTAAGCTTCTATGTTTTTAGGCTCCACCAGTTGCAGTGGTTTGCTGTTGCTGAAAGCCTCCTGTTCGGAAGAGAATGCTTTTACACCAATGCCTGCGCCCAGTGCAGCACCTACGCTGCCATCGTTCATGTAGAGTTCTACCGGTACGTGGGTGGCATTTACAAAAGCCTCCAGGAACAGGTCGCTCAGGAACAGGTTTGCCCTGCCCGCCCTGATAAGGGTAGGATTCATGCCGTTCTCGCGCATAATATCCAATCCGTAGCGGAAGGCAAAGGCAATGCCCTCCTGTACACCCCGGAACATATGGCTCTGGGTGTGCAGGTTCAGGTCGATGTTGTGGAAGTGCGTGCCTACAATTTTGTTGTTGAGCATACGCTCTGCGCCGTTGCCAAAAGGCAGTACACGCAGGCCATCACTGCCAATATTAACCTGCTTTGCCTGCTGGTTCATTTCGGCATAGCTGATGTTGGAAGCAAACAGGTTTTTAACCCAGCGGTTAAGAATGCCCGTGCCATTGATGCACAGCAGCACGCCCACCCGCTTTTCTTCACCGGCGTAATTCACGTGGGCAAAAGAGTTTACACGTGATTGCGGATCGTAAATCAGTTTATCACTCACGCCATAAATTACCCCTGAGGTGCCGGCAGTAGCCGCTACTTCGCCGGGCTTCAGCACGTTCAGTGACAGGGCATTATTAGGCTGGTCGCCAGATTTATAGGTAACAGGAATGCCTTCCTTAAGTCCCAGCCCATCGGCTACTGATTTTTGCAGCCTGCCATGGTCGGAAAATACAGGCCGCACTTCGGGGATCAGCGCTTTATCGAAGCCATAGTAGCCCAATACATCTTCAGAAAGTGCATCTTTCTTAAAATCCCAGAACACTCCTTCGGAAAGGGCCGAAACGCTGGTGGTAACTTCTCCGCTTAGCTTCATGGCTACAAAATCGCCTGGGAGCATTACTTTATCGATGCGGTTGTAAAGCTCAGGCTCATGCTCTTTTACCCAGGCCAGCTTGGAGGCAGTAAAGTTGCCTGGAGAGTTTAGGAGGTGGGAGAGGCTTTTATCTTCGCCAATAGCCGCAAAGGCTTTATTACCAATTTCTACCGCACGGCTGTCGCACCAGATAATAGAGTTGCGCAGCACCTGCTGTTCTTTATCAACCACCACAAGGCCGTGCATCTGGTAGGCAATACCAATGGCGCCTATGTCTTTAGGGTTATATTTGCCCATTGCATGGGCTTTGCGTATTGCTTCCTGCACATGCTGCCACCACATCTCCGGCGATTGCTCCGCCCAGCCGGGTTTTGGTGAAAGAATGTCTGATTCTTTGTCGGGGTACTGGGCAGATACCAGCGCTTTCTGGGTCTGCTCGTCAACTACTGAAACCTTAATAGAAGAAGTACCTAAATCAATTCCTAATAAGAGCATGTGCGTGTATTATTGCAAACGTTTGCGATTTCCAGGATAAAAAGATCTATCACTATGAATATCAACTAAATTAATGACTTTTCTTACTGATGAGGCTTTGTCTGATTACAACTCCAGCGCATGCATAAGCAGCTAAATTAGCAATGCCTGCTGCATTTGACCGAATGCCAGCATTTTGGATTGCTTATAGACATATTAACAAGGCCACAGATAAATCAAAATCTTTAAAATAGTTTCAGTTTACAAGTTAAGTCTTCCGTGAGCCGTTATCTACCACTTTTTCACAGAAAACATAAACTATTTTAATGTGCCGGATTTTCGGTGTTTATTTGGGTTCAGCAGTGGTGTTTAAGTGGATTAACCCATCATAATCCTGGTTGTGAGGCACAAGATTAAGCGCTAAGTTTAGGTAAGCTTCCTTCTTAGGTTTGGCTGATGTTTTTATATTTATTACATGCCAGCGGTGTGGGTTCTGTACAGGAAATGATATAGACTTCTGCTTTGCTCCCAGAAGCCTGCATTTCTTCATTATTTTAGTTGCTCCAGTTTTATCATTGCATCATACAATACCTGCTGAATCTTGGTGCGGGTATTGAGCTGGTATAGCCTGGTGTTATCCCGGCTAGGCATTACCCTGTTTGATAGAAAAATATAGAGTAGTTCATATTCAGGGTCCATCCAGACGAAGATGCCCGTAAAGCCTGTGTGTCCAAAGCTGGCGGGGCTGGCATCGCGGGCGGTATTGCTGCGCTCTCCCTGGTACTCGAGTTCCGGTTTATCGAAGCCAAGGCCACGGCGACTGTTATTTTCAGGAAACTGGTAGCGGGTAAACTCCTTCAGGGTAGCTTCGCTGATGTACTGCCTTCCGCCATAGCTGCCGCCATTCAGGTACATCTGCAGGAGCTTGGCCAGATCGTTGGCATTTGAGAACAAGCCCGCATGGCCTGATACGCCCCCCAGCATAACTGCACCTTCGTCGTGCACCCGCCCGTGTATGGGCTGGTGGCGGAAAAAATAGTCGTGCTCGGTGGGGACAATCCTGCTTTCGGGGAACTTCTGAAAGGGATTATAGGTAAGGCTGCTCGCACCTAATGGATCATAGAAGTTTTCCTGCAAATAGCCAACAAAGTCTTCTTTGGTAATATGCTCCACCACCCGGGGAGCCAGAATGAAAAAGAAATCAGAATATACGTACTCTTTCTCTTCCAGCAGGGGCGACTTTCTGATGGCCTTCATGATCTTATCCGGATACTTCCTGTGCAGGTACATCCCCTCTCTGATTTTTATTGGGTAACGCCTGGATGAATCAGGCTTGAAAGTAAACCATTTATAGCTTCCGTTTTTCCTGATGGTATTTTTCCAGAAAGGTATCCAGGGCTTGAGGCGCCCCTGGTGTGCCAGTATATCCCGCATGGGAATATCAGCTTTGTTAGATCCCTTAAAAGAGGGGAGGTATTCTCCCAGGGGCGCATCCGGATTAAATTTTCCTTCATCATGCAGTTTCATCAGGGCAGCCAGCCCGCTGGAGATCTTGGTAACAGACGCCAGGTCGTACAGGTCTGTCTTTTTAACCCGTATCGTATCGCTGTATTCGTGGTAGCCATAAGCCTTGTGCAGCACCACCTTGCCCTTTCGGGCCACCAGCAGCTGCGCACCCGGTATGGCCTTAAGTTCCATAGCCTGCATTACCAATGAATCAACCCCGCTGTAGAGAATTTCTGAATCCATCTCTACCGCTTCCGGAATTGTATATCCCAATCGTATACCACCCTTTACATCTATGCCTTCTGATTGCCTGAATTTGTTCCCTGCCTCTTCTGGCAGTCGGCCGCTGGCGCTTGTGCCACCAAAAATCAACTGTGCTGCCAGCTCCTGGGCAAGGGGGCTGTCGTGGTAGGTAAGAATCAGTCCGGGGCTTTGCTCGATGTTGGGCAGGATGGTGAGCGCATCAGCATCCTGAAATACAGCCATGATCGTATTTTCGTCGGCGGCCAGCGTTCCCATAAGCTTCTGAACCGGATCAGCGTAGCCAAAAGTATTGGCCGGGGGGGCATCTTTACCATCCGGGTGTACTCCCACAATGACAAGGTTATAGCTTGCAAGCTGCTTTCGAACAGTATCTACCATTGCCTCGCTGGCATACATAGGCAGGTTAAAGTGATTAACCCGGGTGTAGAGACTTAGCGTTTGCTGAAATGGGGTAGGATGAGTGGTGCCAAATGAAACAGAGGCAATCTGCAGCGTATCCAGCCTTAAAAGCGGCATCAGCTCCCGCTCGTTGCGTAGCACGGTAAGCACAGATTCCACCAGCTTCCGGTTCAGTAATGCTAGTGCAATGGATGGTGACAGAGCAGGGGGGATAGATTTGAGAAGACCTGGCGCTGGCGTATCAGTAAGTAAAGCAATCTGTTCATCCGGACTAAGGGTGTCATAGAGGGAATCAATCCATTGACTATAGCCGGGCGTATCCGTGCCGGTTGAATCTTTTTCCTGAGCCTTCAGGGGTGGTAATAGCAAACTGCAACAAAATACTGCTGATAAGAGCAGCCGCAACATTAATTTCATGCCATCGGGGCTAAGGTATTTCTTTTGAGATCATGTTTAAATTTTGCTTTTGCACCTTAAAATCTTCAATGCAGGGTTATGATGAATATATTTTCTTGAGTCATAATGGTATTATGTTGAGAGAAAATAGATTTAGCAGAGCCCTGAAGTGATGGTTTTAAGGGCAAAGGGTAAAGTTTAAACATGATCTGAATCACTACTGATAAATATAGCGCATCTGTAATTATAAACTATCTCAAGAGCATGAAAACCAGCGCCATCAGTTTTAGCAAGTTTATCAGCATGTAAGGGGATCAGATCAGGAAAGCTTTACTCTTAAAAAAGCTGCTTTGTAAGTAGTTTTGAAGGCTGTTGTCATTTTCATACCAGCATTATTCAAGTGCAGATGCAGCAGCTACATCGCTCCCCATAAACGATCTCACAATGTATTTCAACTGAAAGCCAGGTGTTTTAGGGTGCTTTACTAACTGGCTGATCTAGCTATAGATACCTGGTAGTTCATTTAGAAATGCGGATTGGCTTGTTTGTAGTATGTAAAAAAATATATAAATTAAGTTCAATAAAATATTGACTGGGTCTTACTCCTGTTTCTGTGATAGGAACGGCCCCAGCACGAACACAATAGATCGATTTACTCCTCCGTATCATTCAGTGCTTTGGTACTGATGATAATCTGTGTCTTTTTCCAACCACATTCCGAGGATCTATGAACTTTTCAATCGATCAGCATCACTTTTTGCAGGGGCAGCCAGAGCCACTCCATAACTATCTGGCTACCAAAAATACCAATGCCTTTGCTCATGGTTTTCCGGATAGCATCATTATACACTATACCGCCAGCAGGAGTGCCCAGTCGGCGGCACAGTACCTTGCGCGGCCGGATATTAAAGCATCGGCCCACCTGGTAATTGGCCGCGATGGTACCATTTACCAGCTGGCACCCTTTAACATCATTACCTGGCATGCCGGTGAGAGCAACTATGGGGGCAGAAAAGCATGGAACCAGTACTCCATTGGCATTGAACTGGATAATGCCGGACCCCTGGAAAAGATAGGGGAGGCTACGTATATGGCTTGGTTTGGCGGCAAGTATCCCAAAGATGAAGTATTGCAAGCGGTACACCGAAACGAAAGCATGCCGCGCTATTGGCATGTGTTTACTGAGAAACAAATAGAGGTTTGCCAGCAGGTGTGTGAAACCCTAATTGCTGCTTACAACATCTACAAAATTCTGGGGCATGAGGAAATCTCTTTTGGCCGTAAAATTGATCCGGGACCGGCCTTTCCGCTCGATAAGTTCAGGGAGCGCCTGCTTACCCACAACCGTAAAGACGCAGAGCATAAGAAAGTGATTCCTCATAGAGGCACTGTAACCATTGATAATCTGAATATCAGGAGGGGAGCCGGCGTGACCTTTCCGCTGGTGGCAGATCCTTTGCAGGCCGGTCAACAGGTGCAGATTATGGATGAACAAATCGGCTGGTATAAAGTGCAGGCAACCATTGAAGGCTGGGTAAACAAAGCCTTTATCACCTAAATGCTGCTGCCAGCCTATAACTTCTCTAAGATCTGCCACCGTAGCTGGCTGCGGATTCCCTTTTACGAATCAGTTGCGGCTGGCCTGCTTAGAGGGCAAAGCAGCTGTTTTCAGTCAATGCTAATGAGGAGCACTTCGGAAAAAGCTTTTCGGTGCTCGCTCAGAAAACACAAAAAGAAGAACAGTACAGTAACAGCAGGCACATATCCCTGAAAACCGGTAGTTAAAAATGGCTGGTAGCGGTGTTACGCTGCAGCAGATAATTGCTGACCTTTGAATTATTAGTGAGGGGAAAAGGAAAGTGTCTGGAAGCTTATTTATAGCGGCAACACAGCGAAATGAAAAATTATGTATATTTAATACAATTACATAATAGACTGGCCGATGATCTCCAAACGCCTGATTTAACACCCTAACCTAACAGTACCATGATTCCAGTAAAAGAAAAAACCTCATTTGCCCGCAATCCGCAGCAACTGAACAACCTGCCTCACGACAAAGCCAGGATACTCCTGAATGTAGACAAGGAAGAAAAAAAGCTTTACTGCCTTATCCTGTCAAGGGAAAAGCTTAAGTACAAAAAGTATGAAGAATCTCTGACAGCCGATGGCATACACAAACTGGTGCTGACCTATACCAGCAAAGGTGCTGCAGGCAAAAACAGCGACCGGAATCTTAGCACTTTTGACCTGGACCTGCAGGGAGATACAAGCACCAGGAAGCTGCTGGAAGTAGAGCTGATCATAGAAGACAGCAAGGATGCACTTATGCAGCTGGCTGTGGCAAGCAATACTGTAACAACAAATCCCCCACCGCCAAAGAGCAGTGTTTATTACGGAGATGCTGATGCCTGAAAAGGAAAAGCATGCACTGCTGATAAGGCAATAGCTGGATTAGTATAAATTATATTGATAATCTTAGGTAGTGGCATTGATATTGTTTAAAACAATATTTAATTTGTTATAAATTTCAGTCTATTTATAATGAAAACTTTTTTAGCTGCCGCTACCTTTCTTCTTTGCCTTCAGTTTACTGTCTTGCAACTTACTGCAGGGCAGGCAGCTGAACAAACACTTAAAACACCGGCAGATAGTTTGCTAAGGCTCCTGGAAGAAACAACCAGCGACACCACAAGGGCTTCCCTGCACAGGGAGTTGGGGCTTGAGTACAAAAGGGCTGCAGAACCAGACCTGGCTATTGAACACTACCAGAAATCTCTCGCCATCTCCATCAGGCTAAAAGATTCTGAAAGTATGGCCAAGTGCTATAACAACCTGGGGTCGGTGTACAACATCAAAGGTGAGTTTGACCAGGCACTGGACAGCTACCTGAATAGTTTGCGTCTTAATGAGCAGCTGGGAGATAAGGGCGGGCAAATGAAAAACCACATTAACCTGGGTAATTTCTTTGCCGGACAGCGAAATTTTGAAAAAGCAGAGGGGCATTACAGCAGGGCCCTTGAGCTGGTGGACCCGGGCAAAGACCTGAATTATGAAGCACTGCTGAACCTAAACCTGGGAGGCATCAACTCGGATCCGCATAACAACCAGGCCGATCTGGACAAGGCCATTATTTATTTTGAAAAAGCCAGGGCGGCTTTCACTAAACTGGAGGATCCTGTTCGGCTATCGGGCGTGGTGAATAACATAGGTGTGGTAAAGGAGCAGCAGGGTAAATTCCGGGAGGCTTATGATAACTATCACCAGGCACTGGAGATACGCCGGCAAATACAGGATCTGCCGGGAATTGCCCAGTCTTATTTTAACCTGGGCAATGTTATGTACCTCCTGAATGAGTTTGATAAAGCCCTTAGCTTTTACAAGCTTAGCCTGGAGGAGGCCAGAGCAATAAAGGCCAGAAGCCAGGTACAGGATGCCCTACATGGAATATCTGCTACCTATGCCAGCATAAAGGATCACCAGAAGGCATTTGAGTACAGGCTTGAATATGAGCTGCTGAAAGACAGCCTGTACAACGAAGAAAAAAGCAGGCAGCTGGCTGAGCTGGAAACACAGTACGAAACAGAAAAAAAGGACAAAGAGCTGCTTGTAAAAGAAGCTTCCATAAAACAGAAAACGGCGGAACGTAACACCTATATGATAACGCTTGCCATAACAGTTATACTAAGCATTGTAGTGATAGTGGTATACCACCAGCGGCAGCGCGCCATTTCGCAGCTTGCGCTTAAAAACGAAGAGCTGCATAAGCGCCGTATCTCCGAAATGCTCAAGGAGCAGGAGATCAAATCCATCAATGCCATGCTCGAGGGGCAGGACAGGGAGCGTAAACGCATAGCAGAAGATCTGCACGATCGCCTGGGTAGCACCCTTTCTGCAGTTAAGCTGCACCTCCATGCACTAGATGGAGGTGTTCAGCAGGATGCACCGCTGCTGCTTTACCAGCGGGTAAATGGCCTGCTGGATAAAGCTGTAACCGAAGTGCGCGATATTGCCCACAACATGGTATCGGGTGTGCTTACCAAGTTTGGCCTGGTGGCTGCACTGCAGGATCTGAAAGAAACCATTGAAGCCACCAACCAGGTAAAGGTAGAGATCATGGCCCATAACCTGGATGAGCGCCTGGAGGGCCATGTGGAGATACACCTCTACCGTGTTATACAGGAGCTGGTGAGCAATATTTTAAAACATGGGAAAGCCACGGAAATTATCATTCAGCTCAACAAGCACAGTCATGAGCTTTTACTGATGGTTGAAGATAACGGCGTAGGCTTTAATCCCGGAGCTGCCAGCCTTAAAAAAGGCATGGGCTTAAGAAATATTGAATCACGTATATCCAGCCTGGGGGGCAGTTTAAGTATTGACTCCGGCAGGGGAGGCGGCACCACCACCACCATAGAAATTCCAGTAGCATGATCAACATCATGATAGCAGATGATCATAAGATGATCATAGACGGGCTCACCTCTATGCTGGCTACAGAAGCCGGCGTAAAGGTAACAGCTGAAGCCTCCAGCGGAAGGGAGCTGCTGGAAAAAATGCAGTACAGCCCGGTAGACATTATTCTTATGGACATCAACATGCCGGAACTAGATGGCATAGAAGCAACCCGTAAGGTAAAAGCAAAATACCCGGCGGTGAGAATCCTGGTGATTAGCATGTACAACAATCCTGAATTTATCCGCAGCCTCCTGGAAGCAGGCGCTTCGGGTTATATCTTAAAAAACACAGGCAAGGATGAGCTTATGGAAGCTATCCGCCAGGTACATGCCGGCCATAATTACTATGGTAAGGAAGTTACAAAGGTAATGATGGAGAGCCTGCGCGGATCTTCACCTAACAGTAACTTCAGTCTTACAAACCGGGAAAAAGAGGTACTTAAGCTTATTGTGGAGGAGTGTACCACCTCAGAGATTGCCGAGCGGCTGTTTATCAGCACCCATACCGTAGAAACGCACCGCAAAAACCTGCTTAGTAAACTTAATCTTAAGAACACGGCAGGTCTCGTAAAGTACGCCATCGAAAAAGGCTACTACCTGTAACTACTGGGCTACCCCTAAACCCTATCAGCGGCTGCTGCGGGTTTAATTTTAAGATATTGTAGGGTTGGCGGCATTCAGAATATAAAAAATTAATGATGTGTCCAAAAAGGGTGGAGGGTTTCTCTCCTCCTTTTTTTAGCATCAGCTTCCTCTTAAAACAATAAAATATAACTGCTTTGCCAGTTTAAATGCTAATCAGTGCAGGCAAATGCCAATACGCTCCGCCAGAATTACATGATTTTGCTTTTTGTTTGTAGGTTGTTTGTAAATATCTGTTAGTCAGTGTACTGTAGTGATGGGTAATTGCTTTTTCTCCTCAAACTTTAGTCATTTTTTCTTTTTTATCTTGCTGCTATTTTCTAACTTAAGTCTGGAAAATGATATTTTTCCTGTGAAAAAATCAAATACTGATGGGCGGCTCTATCAAAAGACTTCTCGGTATTTCCATTTTTTTTCCAGTAGCAGGTAATCAGTATTTATGCCATAGTGCATAAGTTTTCTCTAAGACTTCGTTAAAGCCTTTCCTCTCCAGCTATCGTCTGGATCTCCATCCACTTCATCTGCTGCCTTATTTGCTGCCTGATTTATTCTGGCTATCTGGAGCAGCTTTATGCTGCCAGCTACCTACAATCACCCCAAACATCCCTGTATTTATGGAAACTGATCTTATCACAACGGAAACCACTACTGTAAAGACCGCCAGTAAGTCTTTTTGCTCTATGCCTGTTACGAAAGAGCGCGAACTTGACCCTGCCATACCATTTGAAAGGGCCAGTCTTATCCGCTTGAACAACGACAAATGGGTAAATGGAACGGTAATTCACTTCTGCTTTTTCAAAACCCCGCCCCATGCCGGTAACGAAGAGGAGATGGAGGTGGTACGGGAGGCATTCCGGATCTGGAAAGAGCTTGGCATAGGCCTTCAGTTTGAGGAAGTACACGATATTTCGGAAGCAGAGGTACGCATAGGCTTTATGAAAGGCAATGGTTCCTGGTCTTACGTAGGCACACAGGTGTTAAACATTGGCCAGGGCGACCGGACCATGAACTTTGGCTGGAACATAACAGCCCCCGGCGAAATAGACACGGTATTGCACGAAATTGGACATACCCTCGGCTTTCCGCATGAGCACCAGAACCCAAATGCCGGCATTGAATGGGATGAAGAAAAAGTGTACAACCTGCTGGCCGGGCCACCCAACAACTGGGATCGTCAGAAAACCTTCCACAACATTATCAGGAAGCTTAACCCCAATGATGTTTCCGGCTCTAACTGGGATCCGGATTCGGTGATGCACTATCCTTTTGGCCCCGGCCTGATACTGAAGCCGCAGGACTATCGTGAATCAGGGGTGAATCCCAAGGGTGGATTGTCGGACAGAGACAAAGAAACGGTACTTAAATTTTATCCCGCCCTGATCAAAGAAGATGGTTATAAATTGCTGGAGCCCTTCAAAAGCATTCCTCTTGCCCTTAAACCTACAGAACAGGCGAACCTGCGCATAAAGCCTACAGAAACGCGCACCTACAACATCAGAACCTTTGGCGAATCTGATGTGGTGGCAGTACTCTTTGAAAAAAGAGCCAAGCGGCTACGGTACCTCACTGCAGATGACGACAGCGGCGAAGACCGAAACGCAGCCATCCAGGTAAAACTGTTTAAAGGCGTAACCTACGTATTGCGCATCAGAATGTACTATGCCAATAAAGTGGGCAATACCGCTGTAATGCTTTGGTAAGCTGTGCCGGGATCAATTATTAAAAGTGCCTAAATATGGCGGTAAAAGCATCGATACCAGATATCAAAAAAGGGGCAGGCTTTTTTAAAGCTTTTAGCTCCGATGTAAATACTGAAGATGTATCACCTACAGCCAGGTTACAAAAACGCTATGCCTTGCTGGGCAGCAGCCTGCAGTTTGTCATTGGGGCGGGTGTTTTCCTCTTCAGCTGGTCTCTGGCTGTGCTGCTGTTCTCACCATATCCCAAACCTGACATTCCACCTAATGATGAAGTGATTGGTTTTACAGATAGTCTTGAGGTTGATACTACTGCTGTACTTAAGGTTGATACTACTGCTGTAAATGACACCCCAGGGCAGACTACTAATATGGAGGAGAATGAGATGACTTCCGATCCTGGAACATCTGCCGGGGCTGCGAAGACTGATAATCGTGGATCAATTTCTGAAAAAGAACAGCAAGTGCTCCAAAATACTGATCCCGGTTTGGGCGCACAGCGTAATAAAATTAGAGAGCAAACAGCTAACAAGCAGCAAAAGGCTTCTCTAAACCCTAGCGGCAGCACTGCTGATTCTGTGGAAAATCAGAAGCAACAGTATGAACAGTTTGATCGACAGGATGATCCATATCAAAACAAGGATTACTACAATCAGCAACAGCAGCAATAAGTAGATATAAACAAAAAGGGAAAAGGATAATCAAAAATACTATGGACTTACTTACCGGGTTTTTGAATACCAGCCCTGTATACCTGCTTTGGGGAATCTTTGCGTGGACGCTGCTGGTGATTGGATTGATTGTAGCACGTAAAACTACAAAACAAAAATACCTGCATGCGCTGGGAGATCCGACCCCCGACACTGCTAACCCGCCAGACCTGCTGGGTATTTTTGATCAGCCCAGTGAGCACGATCTTTTAGGATTCAGTGCTGTATCGAAGGCTATTGCTGGCCTGTTGCGCAATAAAGCCACCCAGGCTCCTTATAGCATTGTTCTATCCGGTGGCTGGGGTGTTGGAAAAAGCTCCGTAATGGCCCAGGTACGCCGTGAAATGATGCAAAAGGGAAAGCGTATGCACTGGCTCTGGTTTAATGTGTGGCACTTTCAAAATGGTCAGCACCTGCTTTCCAGTTTTCTTGGCTCTATTCTGGCACGTTGTGAAGAAAAGTCCAATGCACTCTTTCACTTTAAACTATTGTGGCGACGGTTTTTAAACCAGGGATTTTGGAGTGGACTTAAAACCACTTTTAGTGTTTTTCTGCTCTTGCCACTGGGCCTTTACCTGATATATTCTCTCCTGCATATTCAGCCCCTGAAACCACTGGCTCGCTCAATAGATTCAGGTATCTCCTCTATATCCGAAAAAGTAGATCTAAACAGCGGTATTATTTCGCTCTTCACTGCACCTTTTCGTTTGCTGAACAAATCTCCGGAGCTGATCAAAACAACTTATTTAAGCCAGCCTCCAGGTAAAAGTACACCATCTGAAACTGTGGAAACCGTGGGGAAACCAGAGGCAGCCCTCTGGACCACTCTGCTGGCCTGGGGAGGCACACTACTGGCCTTTCGTAAAGAGCTTTTTTCAAAGGAAAGCATTATTACAAATCTTGTTCCAATGGAGCAATTTAAACTGGAGGCAGCAAGCTCCGATCCTGGTTTCCGCAGCAAGTATCAGCAGGAATTCAGGGAGGTAATGCGTGCCGCCCCGGCAGGTAGTAGCTTTGTGGTTTTTATAGATGATGTTGACCGCATTGCCGGCGAACGGGTGCTGGAACTACTGGAAAGCATTAATTTCATTTCCGATACAGCAGGACAGGTAGATGCCGGCAGCCCGAATGCCGTTAAGTTCTTTTTCATCATAGGTATGAATGTACCGGAAGTAGTTCGTACGCTGTCGCATGTGTTAAATCCGGATGGAAAGCTTACTGAAGATGAAGCGCATAAGAAAGCAGCAGATTACCTGGCAAAGCTGGTAGACATGGTTGTGCCAATGCCCGATTTGCAGCACTGCTCAAAGGAACAGCTCTCTAACCTCTTGTTTGGTGCTGATCCCGGCGAGAGGCCTGAAAATTAGATTTTTGGTGTGGATCTAAATTAATTTAAATTAAAACAGAATGTATTTGCGAACTATAGCCGGGGCACTGATCGGGTTATTCCTGGTATTGCTGCTTTATGCAAAACTGGCGGATCTGGCTGGCGGCGTAAATGAGCATGATAAAGGCGCTGGTACTGAAAAAACGCCTGCTGAACTGGCGGGAAGCTCAGGGGAAGTAGGTCAGGCTGGTGCAGATATGGAAAGTAAAGAAGTAGCGAAACCGGGCACTGAGCCACAGGCTGAACTACTTTCTGTATGGGATAGTATACCGGCATGGCTCATGATTTGCATGGGTATGCTATTGGTTGGTGGGGGTGGCTATTATGGTTGGCAGGAAGTGAACAGTAAAATAGAGGATCGTTACATCGATAAAGACCCAAAGTTCCTGGAAGACATGCTGCGTGCTTATGCAGACATTATTTCGGAAATGCTGGTTACGCCACGCCAGATCAAGCGTTTCTCCAGTAAAATAAGGCTGCAGCATAACCTGATGCATAATATTGCCATGGAGCAAAAAAACCGGCCGGGAGGGGGTAGCTTTCAGTTTGATCAGCAGGTGCAGCTTCTTTCATTCATGTACCTCCTGATCATTGAACAGGACCGGGAAACAGCACAGCAATTGGTTAAGTGCACCAAAGAAGATTTTGCCAGCAGGTTAAAAGACAAAGCCCTTCATCAATTTGATCATAAAAGATTTTTAAATCCGGACAGAAGTACTGAAGCCAGTAGCGCATTAACACTGTTTTTGGCTGCAGAGCAGGATGGTGCGCTCCTAAAACAGCTTTGCCGCCTCAACCTGGGTTCATTGGTTTAGCCCACAAGATATTATAAACGTCGATTCAACATCAGCAAGCGCAGAAATTAAGACCAGACCTACATTAACTTACAGCGCTTCAACATAAATTTGTATGCCTAAATCAGCATTCCTGTCTTCGCAAAACAGCCCCGCAACTTAAGGGGGCTGTTTTGTGGTATGTAAACTTTGAAAAACCAGGGCAACAGGCATGAGAGCACAATCAGGCAGGTAAAATGTTGTTATTGCTGGGAGCAGGTTTATCGTTATTGGGAATGAGCGATATTTTTTCCGGTACACCAGCTAACGCTTCCAGCGTAAGGGCATTGTTGCCCCCATCACCAGTAGCAAGTGCCGTTATTCTTCTGAAACTCATTGGCGCTTCTGAAGACTGCAGCAGTGGAATCACAGTCAGTGATGACTCTATAAAATCATTCGTTCTTTTAAAGGAATCTCCAATGTGGTAGGGAGGCTTGATGTCTCTGAGAAAAATACCTTCCTGGGTATAGATAATATCGTCCTTGCTGCCCTCCAATACTTTACCTACAATAGCGGCAACAGGTGAAAGCAGCGAGAGAATAATGGATGCAGTAGGATTAACCAGGGCACCCACGGCAGTTACGATACTTTTGATTTCAGCTCCCGCAGCCACTTCCCTAAGTAATTTTCCAAGGTCCCGGCTATCGTTGTCACTCTCAAGGAACAATATAGCACAGTATACAAAAGCGCCAGGCTGTGCAGGGCCGTACACCAGCCTTCCGGAGCCTGCAAAATCTACCCGCTCCCATGATTTTACCGGGTGCTCCATCTTGAGCATGTTTATATAAACAGCAGGACCTTCGTTGTCCTGGCCTTTTTCATCAATGGCAATGGTAGCAATGTTTATTTCATTCCAGCGGTCCAGCCCATCTGCAGATTTTCGCATCCTGAAATAAGGCACGGTGATGGCGATATGATCTTTCTTTCTATCGAAATCCATGGCAAAAAAATTAGATTGGTTTAGAGATAGTGGCGTTAGCAGGCATCTCACAGCATGTATATTGCATGTACTACAACAAGTAGCGTGAGCAATAAACGGAGGCAGGGTATAGGTTTGCCTGCAAGAGAGCACCAGGAAAGAAAAGGCGCTTCCGTTCCGTAGTGTTCGTAATAAGGTAGCATGTTTAGGGGTGCAGAACAAGCAAAAAAGCTGAAATAAGTGTTGCAGGTGCCCTATGTTTTTACAAATTTGGCATGTTATTCATTATTCTCTACAACATGCGAAATCTGCTCTCCATTTTATTCCTGTCGCTTGCCCTGGTGGCGGGTGCACAGACCAAATCAGGCAAAAAATCACCACCACTGGCAGAGGCTGCCCCGGCAAAAGCAGGTATGTCGGCAGAGCGGCTGGCCCGGATAGACGATATGCTGCAAAGTGCTGTAGCAGAAGGTAAAATACCGGGCGCGGTGGCCCTGGTAGCCCGCAATGGTAAAATAGTGTACTACAAAGCATTTGGAACTGCCGACCAGCAAAGTAACCGGTCCCTGAAGCGGGATGATATTTTCAGGATTGCTTCTCAAACCAAAGCCATTACCTCTACCGCCGTGATGATGCTTTGGGAGGAAGGAAACTTCCAGCTCGATGATCCCATCTCCAAATACATACCTGAATTTAAAAATCCGCAGGTGCTACAATCTTTCCGCTACGGCGATACTACCTATACCACTAAAGCTGCCGATAAGGAAATCACCATACGCCACCTGCTTACCCATACCTCGGGCCTGGGCTATGGCATGATTGATAGTGATGAGCGCTTCAAAATGATTTACCAGAAGGCAGGCGTTACCGACCTGTTTACCACCGAGCCCATCACTATTAAGGAGAGTGTAAAAAAACTGGAAGCACTGCCGCTGCACCACAATCCGGGCGAAAAATTTACCTACAGCGAGGGCCTGGATGTGCTGGGCTATTTTGTGGAAGTAGTATCCGGCATGCCATATGATGAGTTTCTTAGAACACGTCTTTTTGAGCCGCTGGGCATGCATGACACTTGGTTTTACCTGCCCCAGGATAAAGCAGGCCGCCTGGTGGCAGTTCAGCAGCAGCAGAATGGCAAGTGGCAGCCCTTTACCACCACTTTCTACGATGCCGATTATCCCGTTACAGGGGCTAAAAAGTTCTTTTCAGGCGGGGCTGGCTTATCAAGCACAGCCAAAGACTATGCTACTTTTCTGCAAATGTACCTCAATGGTGGGGAGCTGAATGGGGTGCGGATTTTAAGCCGGCCAACGGTGCAGGTAATCATGGGCAACCAGATTGGTAACATCTGGGGCGAGGAGGGAGATTCTTACCATGGACTTGCCTTTAGTGTGCTCACCAGCAACGGCCAGGATAAGGGTGGAAGTGGCAGCACCGGTACCTTTAGCTGGGGTGGCTACTTTAATACCCAATACTTTGCCGACCCACAGGAGAATGTTATTGGAATAATCCTGAAGCAAACACAGGGTCCTGTTTCTGACGATACTGGCTGGAAGTTTAAGCAACTGGTTGGCCAGGCAGTTGACGATTAAGTTTTATAAAAGATTGGCTTGTATGCCCATCATAAAAAAGAAGTAAAACGCCCGGACTACGCGGGCGCTTTTTATTTCTACTATGCAGGATGCTCTACAGGCCCTGCTTTTTCTTTCCAGGCATTGAATCCTCCCTGGAGGTGGACAACATTTTGCAGGCCCATCTGCTGGGCTCGTTGTGCTGCTAATGCAGAGCGACCCCCGCTTTTGCAGTAAAAAATAAATTCTTTATCTGCATCAAATTCATTTTTGTGATACGGGCTTTGCGGATCAAGGTAAAACTCGAGCATGCCTCTGGAGGCATGAAGGGCCCCAGGTATTTTTCCATCATTTTTAAGCTCGGGTTCGTCACGTACATCTACAAATTGTACATTTGGCTTGCCTACAAGTGCTTTGGCAGCATCTACCTCATAGCCTCTAACCTACTGCTTGGCGCTGGCGACTAATTCTTTCAGGCTTACATTCATATTTCTGTAGTATCATCTGTAATCTTTGTGTAGTAGAGATCAATGGCGTATCAACCCATGGCAGTTGATATTAGCTGCTGCTGCCTTACGGAGGCTGTGCTGTAATTGTGTAATAAACAGCAATGGAGGGCATTGTGCGTTCATTGCATTACCATTCCAGAACAAACTTTTCAAATACATTTTTCCCGAAGAAAGTCCCGAAGTCTTTCAGTGCTTTTGCGGCTTCCAGCTTATTGGCAGCGTGCAGGGCTTTCATCGTCGTTAGCTGTTTGGCAAAGTCTTCTGGTAAAATATTGAGCACTCCTTTACCAACAATTTGCCCGCTCTTGTCTTCTCCTTCGTAAACTGTGATGTAGAGGGTAGAAGTATCTGACCACACATCGAATCCATGGTTATCAAAGATTTCCTTATATCCTTCAAAAAAATACTGCCGGCCATCTAGGGTGTGCAGGCGCATGCTGTAGTTCATGTTGAGTGTATTAGCCAGTAGCTTGTTGGGTACAAAGAGGTTAAACCGACCCTTGTTGATGGTAAGTGCATGATCAGATAGTGCAGGTGCATGAACAGTTCCAACCATTTTAGCGGGATGCTGCTCCAGTGCCAGCATGCCTTCCAGGTTTTCAGAGAGAATGGTTAATGTAAATTCAAAAGGCGAGTTGTTTTGTTTACCTATTCTGGCGGCCTCTGCATAATCTCCTGTTGCACCGGTGGCAAAATAACCCCTCATGGTTTCGGTAAACTGTATGCCCACTGGTTTTACCACTTCTGCCCTGGGCGTTACTGCTGGAAAATCGTATGGGATGGTCAGGCCTTTTTCCCCGGCAATTATCTCGCAGGAGCGTTCTGCCAGGGCAGAAATGGTGAGCAGGGGATTAACGCCAACTGAACGGGGAATGATAGCCCCATCGGTTACATAGAGCCCATTGTGCAGAGTTTGTCCCTTGTCCGATGCCCACACCTGCCCTGCATGATTTACCACTCCGTTTTCTGCAGCATCTGACATGATGCAGCCGCCCAGGGGGTGCACTGTTACCAGGTCAAAATTCATGGCCTTGTTCCAGGAGGGGTTGGTAACATAGGTTCCACCCAGGGCTTTGGTTGCTTCCTTCAGTTTAATATTAACCCTTCTGAAAACCTCCTGTCTGCCCACACTGGGCCAGTCTACCCTGATGCGATCCTGCTCCAGGCGCATGCTGCCATTGCCGTCGTCGTGCGACATTACCAGGTAGGTGAGGGTGTTGTTTAAAGCACCCTGGTAGGCTCCCTGGACCAGGGACCTGATTTTCCTGAATTTTTCATTGATGAAATCTTTCAGCCCTTTGTCGGAATCTCTTCCCAGCAACCTGGCGATAGATACAAACATACCAGGCAGCACACCCGACAGGGCACCGGGAATGACCCCTTCTTCTATCACAAATCCATCAGTGAGCTGCTCTTTTTCCCGGGCATCGATAATACTGCCAATGCAGGGGCCTACTGCTTTTACGCTTCCATTGGGCTTGTGCTTGCCCCAGCCTATGCCGTTTACAGGCTGATCGTTGTTAAATGCAAAGCCCAGCACATCGCCATTACCGGTAAACCTTTTGCCCAGCATGGAGGAGACAGTTAGCCCTTTTTTGCGCGATTTGAGCAAAATTTCCGTACTGCCCAGACTGCCGGCTCCCAAGATTACCATGCCTGCTTTTACAAAAAGATAAGGAGCATTAAACTTATCCCTGCCGGCATCCTGTAGCTGGTAATGCACCGTCCACTGGTCATCTGCTTTCTGGAGGTACTGAACGGCCACCTCTGTAAAGATCTCCGCCCCATGATTTTTGGCATCGGGCAGGTAGTTCATAAGGGTGGTATTTTTTGCTGCATAGTTACAGCCCGTTACACAATCGCCGCAGAGGTCGCACTTATGCTGCTGCACGCCAACATGGTTAATGCCCCCCTCAAAATTTACATTGATGGGAACATAGGAAAATTTTTCCTTCAGGGCTTTGGCCGCCAGCTTCATCGACTCTGTTTTGGCCAAAACAGGATAACCGTTTTTGCCCTCGGGGTAGCACTCCGGCCTTAGCATTTCGCGGGCCCGCTGCACACCCCGTGCTACAGAGGCCATGTCTTCGCGAATTTCTTTGGGCCAGCTCAAATCACTGAATACCCTTTCATCGGCTTCTATGCACACATTGGCATTTACAAGTGAGGTACCTCCCAAACCGCAGCCTACAAATACATTGATATCTTTATTTACATGAAATTCATAAAGTCCGGTTTTAGAGCCCATGTGCTTTCCGGGCATATTGAACTGCATTTCACGGGCAGCCTCTTTCTGGCTATAGGGATACTCTCCCGGCTGAATTTCCCTGCCCCTCTCCAGCAGGCAGACTGTAAGGCCAGCACGGGACATGCGTGAGGCTGCAATGCTGCCACCATAGCCGGAGCCGATCACAACTACATCGTAAAAGGGCTTTATGTCAGCGATCGGTGATGACAGGTAGGCCTGGGCTTTCTTTTTCATGTTTGTTGGATTTTATGGTGATTACCTTATCTACTAGCTTTGTTATAAGCGGATTATTGGGTTCATAGCGTTTGCCCTGCTTCTTCCAGCGGGCTGTTTTTTCAAGGCCAATCGGGTAAATTGAAAGTGCCTCGCGGCTAATATGCATGCGCAGAAAATTCTTATAGCCCGCCCACTTGATGGCCGAAAAAGCTTCATTATCGTGTATGCGGAAAAGCAGGTTTGTGATGAGCAGGTATAGCCCCATCACCAGGCAACCAAGCAAACCGCCGCTCACAAAGATGAGTACTGTTAACAGGGATATGGTGCCTAAATGGCTGATGTCCATTGTCTTAATGGGCCCCAGCCAGTACGACAGGAGCCAGAACAGCCCAAAACCTATCAGTATGTGCACAAGGCCGTGCATTGTGCCTAAAACCCAGAGGTAATTCTTTTTACTGGCATTGGTATCTGTGAACTTTGTAACCCCAAAGATTACGGCAGCAATCACAAAAACCAGCAGCGGGTTCATCAGCAGGATGTTCAGGATATCATTAGTAAACAGCCTTAGATTTTCCAGCTGTGGTTCATAAAGGCTTATCTTCTGGAAAAAGGTATGCCCACTTTTGGTGGCTTCCTGTAATTCCCAGGCAAAGAGCACATAAAAGGCACCCATAAAAAAGGCAAACTGCGGATTGAACAGCGGGAATGCCAGGTTCCAGAAAGCCAGCTTCCTGGATTTCTCTTTCTCCGGAAATGTTTTCTGAAGAAAGTAGCTGCCTTCCCTTAGGTTCAGTTCATCTTTTAGGTTGTGGGTAGGATGCATAAAGGCCCCACCGCCCCCGGAGGTAATCTTGTGAGATACCTGGCCGTGAGAAATCAGCTCGTAACGTGCATAATGATGGAGATCTCCGGCAATGGTTATCGCTAGCTCCATCTCTTTATCGATGATATAGCGCTGTTCAAAAAACTTCAGATTTTCGTAGCTCCGGTCTTTTTTGCGCGTGGTAAAGGTCCAGCTTGGTTCGGCTGTACACAGAATCACTTTGTCGCCCTTACTCATCTTTTTTACGATGCTGTCGAAATACTGCAGCTGCGGGTAGTCAATATCGGCAGAGAGCTGGATATCGATGCCCCACAACCACCAGTTATGGGGCAGTTTGATAGCAAAATAGCTGCGGCACTGCCTGCTTAGCCAGTTGCCAATCGTTCGTCCCTGGCAGAAGATTTTGATGAAGTTGGACAGGCCGTCGTACCAGTCGTGGTTGCCCGGTACGGCATAGAGGTGATGTTCTTTCTCCTCCTTTCCGTTAGGGGGTGAGCTGACCTGATTGCGGCAGGCAGCATCAAATGGACCTCGTAGGCGGTTTTCATAATCCTCGCGGGTGGCTACAGGGTATACCTGGTCTCCGCCCAACACCAGTATATCACCCTTGAAAGTCTCAATACCATCAACAGTCAGCTGGTCTGCCGAAAGTAGGTTGGCCATGCTAAAAGTGGAGTGAAAGCCATCGCCGGTATCAGACATATAATCAATCCAGATCTCCTCCCTGTCACTATAATCGTAATCATTGCATTTAACCAGGGCGGCCTGTATTTCCCTTTTATCAGAATAAGCCCCAAATACCGACGATACCACTGTTTTTACAGCCGTACCCAGCAGTTGCCGGGCATCGTACCAGCCCACCATTGGTCTTGGCTCAAATTTTAACGCCTCGCTTTCTTTCCGCTTCCTGGCTTTATTTTCAATGGGCTTTTCCATAATGCAGGGGTTTAGGGTGATAAAGTTTTTTTTCTGTACCAAAAAAATATCTTTTAAGCTTCTGCCTGGCTTTTCGTTTTTCTGTCCAGCCGCTGGTATTGTAAAAGCTGAAACTTTTAAGCAGGTAGCGCCGGTCGGTTGCCGTGGCCGTAAAAAGGGAGCTGGAAACAAGCTCGCCGGCTGCACTATTTCCCTTATGCAGTGCGATCTCTACTGCCTCCAGGGCAGTAGAGATCGCGTTGAGCGGCCAGCCGCCCTGCACATAATAGTCTTCTCCAGACATACTAATCCTGAAGCTGAAGCTGCCGTTTTTAGAGCCATCTGCTGCTGCGCCGGGCTCCACCTCAAACCTGCCCTGGTAGCCGTAATAGGCTACATCTGCAGTGGTAAAACTTAGGCTGGCCACCAGCTGGTAAGGAAGGTGCGCTTCAACAAATCGGTCTACATCATGAATGCTGAAGGAGAGGTGCAGCAGCACTTCTTTTTGCTGCAGCTGCCCCCTTAGCCTGGCACGGCAGGAGAAGGCAACGCCTGGCTCTTTCATTTTTGTAGATTGTGGTGAGGGGGCGGCAGGATAGGGGTCGGTACCCAGAACATATGCCTTGGCATCGGCATAACCCATTTCCAAGAGCGTGGTGGTGTTGATGCGGTTAAAATACAGGTCGTTATCAAGGGGTAGGGGGTATGCAGGCTTTATGATGTGTACTTTTACCCCCTCTTTCTGTCCATAGGGAAAGTCGCCTTTTTCTATTCTGCTGTTGAGCTCGTTGATGTAGTCAAATTCTGCAAAAAGAGCACCGTTGGCACTCATTTCAATCATGTGCACGTACTGCCTGAAGGAACCACCCTGGTACTGGTGCTGGTTGCCAATAGCCCATACCAGCCATATTTCTTCCGCTCCTCTTTTAACCGCCTCCAGCAGGTTGGCATCTTTAATCCACACTGCATCGATGTACCAGTCGGTCCCGATCTTTTGGGCAGGCATCAGCATAGGGAGCGAAACACCAGCAATAAGATGCTCCAGCTGTACGTTGCGATGGGGTATCGCCTCGTTTGTTTTCCAGGAGTAATTGCAAACATTAAAAGTACCGGCCAGCCTTTCTTCCTGCCTGATCCTGTCTATATCAATGCCTAAATGCGGAAATATTTTTCTGGCAATACCATCGGCATCGCCAAAAGAGGGTAGTTGCAGGGGGCTTAGGTATTTTCTAAGGGGGAAAAAGGAGATAAAATCCTTTATGCGAACACTGCTCCAATTGTTGCACATTTCTGCAGTGGAGAGGCCTGAGAGCAGCATAGCCAGGTTAAAGATACCACCAGAGGTGCCATCGGCATGGGTAAACTGCAGTCCTGCTTCTTCCAGTGCTTTCAGCACCCCGGCCTGGTACGCCAGCCGCATACCGCCGCCAGCCAGTACCAGCGATCTTTTAGGACCGCTGTAGCCTGCCGGTACTCTGAACGGTAAGGGGCTGTTGCTTTGCTCCATTGTGCTGAATTTCCTTTCGTGTATAGAAAAAAATAAGGAGAACACCTGCCAGCTCCCAGCCGGCAAACAGATAAAAGATGCCATGGGGAGCGCCCTCTGCAAAAAGCGATACGGTTCTGGCAACTACCCCAAGAAACATCACCGTGAGGAACAGCCTGTTATATTTTGGTTGTGAGAAAATTTCACGGGTAAAAGCAAGGGCAAACCAGGCAAAGCCAAATTCTATCAGCCTTAAAAACCGGTACTGGCTTAACATACTTGCAGCAGTTTTGGAACTCAATTCAGCAGTGTCGAGCGAAAAGAGTAATTGCTGATCCAGCTGTGCGCCAAAAAAAGCACCCCAGATGCCGGCTACAAGCATGAGCCCCACATAGGTGTAGAAGAAGAAGTAAGCCAGAAATTTCACTGTTTCTCCTTTTGTAATTTCTTCCAGTAAATTAGAATGAGGGCACCAGACAACAGATCGAATGCAGCAACACTGAGTGCCAGCGCTGAAAAAATGCTGTTGTAAACGCCCAGGCCAATGGCAGCGGCAGCGCCAAACTTTTGCATGGCACACCAGAAGATTCCCAAGCCACCATGCTGCCTGCTCCGCAAGGCCTGCAGCAACAGGGCACCAAAAAGGAACATAAACATGCCAATGATGGCAAAGAAATGTGCACTGGTGCTACTGCTTTTTGCTCCAATGAGTGCCAGTATTGCCGGGGCAGCCACTACCTGCCCCAATCCACTGGCAAGGGTTATGAGAGCAATGATAAAGATGACGCTATAGAGCAATCTTTGCTTTTCTATGCCTGGCAATGATTGCCCTGTGAGCAGTGGTACTTTGTACATATTTGATAAAGAAGAAAGCCATCATACAGAGCCACTGAAAGGTCCAGAGGCAAACCCTTACTACGTTCAGGTTCATCCATTTATCCAGCACTTCCCTGAGCACAGCTGCATCCTTGATGCCGGCACTCATTTGTTCGTTGTATGGAATAATGAAAATCATCGTTAGCGCTGTTGCCAGCACCACCCCCAGCAGCACCCCGATGGGAAACCACCTGAGATAACTCCTCCATTCTGCCACAATCATTACCACTGCACTTGCAATCATTACCATGGTCATGTAGGTGAAGAAATTAGTGGCTGCTGTTACCTGTGGTACAAACTGCATGTAATAGTTGTCAGGCGTTAGTTCAGGGGCAATCGGGAAAGAAAACAGGACTAACGACCAGCCTGTGCCCAGGTACACCGAGGTGCAGAGGAAGAGTACCGAATGGTTAATCCCCAGGAAAAATTTTTTTCTGTCTATAGACATACACAAAAGGTTTTAGTTAAACACCAGCAGGTACAGATATTTTCTCCTGATCTCTGTTAGGCGCATCCCTTTCTCTGTTTGGTTTCTCCAGCCATTCTTCGCCAAAGCCCATGTGAAACACACTTTCCAGGCCCTCTGGATTTTCATCCGGCAGGCTGGGGTAGCTAAGGAACCAGCTTTCAAAGTAGTCATCCAGAATGCCGGTGGTTTTAGGCAGATAAGCTGTAAAAATGGGCTGCTCCTCTATCTCCAGACTTTTCAGGGGAGCAGCCCTGGGATGTTCGCCAAACGTTAGCCGGGCAGATCCCTTCCTGTACAGGCTAAAGCCTGCTTTACCTTTAAAATAGATGTTGGATTTCATCAGCATGCCTCTGAACTGGCAGTAGTTGGCGGCACCAAGGTTTATGGGTAAGAATACCTTAGATGGGCGGCTAACATCCAGCCGCATGACCATCTGGCCCCCCTTATCGTACTGTGCGCTGAGCAGCTCGGGACCTTCCAGAAAATCTAGATTTGCCTGGTGCTTGGGCATGCCCCAGATGCCTTTGCCACCCTTCACAGAAATTTCTGTACTTACCGGCAGGTCCAGGATATACTGGCCGGTTTTATAGGTATTCATGAGCATGGCCGGAACAAGCTTGGGTGCAGGCTTTGATCCCTGGGTGCAGGCAAGGGCAATGCTGTATTCAATGTATTTTCCGATATCGGTAATCCTGTAATCTACCACCGTTACAACAAATACCGCCTTGCCATTTAGCAGGCGCAGGGGGTGTACCTCATTTCCCGGAAACAGCGCTTTTGCCCTTTCGTAGCTGGCAGGAAAAGCGGCCATGATTACGGCAGCATCGTCAGAATTGATGGGTAGTTTGTAAGGAATGCCGTCAACCCGGGCGTACCTGCCTGCCTGCCGCTTTAGTCTTTTAGGAATTGCCATAGTTTTAAAAGTTTTAGTTAAGGCTCAGTGCCTGTGCCATAAGGGGAAACACATCTCTGGATGCGTTTTTACCAATAAAAATATCCAGGTGGCTATAGTCGGGTACCAGCTGTAAATTATGGTGGTTTGGCCTGATCCTGTCGAAATATTCAAAGCTCTTCTGCTGGCTCCGGGGCAGAAAACACAGGTTTTTTTCTCCGGCAAAAAAGGTAATTCTGGCATCGGTTCGGGGTGTATTCGCGAGCAGCGAGGCCGGGAAAAAATCATTATCTCCTGCCGATCTTAGGTGGCCATCTTTTACCGATAGGGCAATCTGCCTGTAAAAACTCATGGGCACATGGGCAAACTCATGGCTGATCCAGTCGTGGGTTTCACTATTTAGATTCTCATGCCGCCAGAGTGCCGGAAACCCGCTGCCATAGGTAAAACTCACCTGTTTACACACCCCGTTATTACACTCGTGGTGGGTAAGCCTTACCAGCGTATTGATCATGATGGCGGCAAAGCCCTTTGGATGCACACCCCATTGCGGGTTCAGGTAGGGCGTCATCATTTTCACCATGGGTACCAGGTAGCCCAGCTTAAATCTTGAAAAATCGGGCACTACCGGATGCAGGGAAACAGCATTGGATATGATGTTATAGACCTGCGGCACCAGCCCCATGACCACCGACATCATAAAGCTGGTAGATCCCTGGCAATGAATGATGGCTTTGATCCCCGGGTGCCCGGTTTCTGCTACCACCTTTTTTACAGCAAAAGGATGATCATAGAGGGCAGCCTGATCGAGGGTCCACTGGTTGGGGGGTAAATCAATGCTGGCCCGCCAGTTCTCCAGCCATACATCATAACCCTCCTCCAGTAAGTAATCAACAATATTCTTTTTGACCGGTGCTAAGAATATGCTCGCACTTACCCCTGCACCATGTACCAGCAGTACCGGCCCTTTTTTGGGCGCTGTCTTTCCGGTTACATGAATAAGGTTACAGCCAAAGCCATCGCCCGCAACAAAAGGAACTGTTGTAAATACCAGGCCTTCGCCTGCATATTTTTTAAGGTTTTGCACCATGGGTGGGGCAGTTGAGAGTCAAAAAATTTACGCTAGAAGATTCAACCCTGCATTGGGCAGCAAACAGGGTGCTACGCCCAATCATGCTCCAGACCCTGCTACACCCTGTATGGAATATTCTTTCCGGGCTGAATGGTAGCAGGCGTATGCTGGAATTTGCTGTTAAACTATGCGTGAGTTACATCGGGCATGCTTCGGGAGAGCGTGCAGGATATACCGGATTCAGTACCACTGCGCTTAAATTAAAAAAAATCACGCGGGGGTGGTAAGTGTGTGATATTTAGCTTGTTGGAAATTAAAGTATTATATTTTACAATTCCAATAATATTTAAAATATTTTGAATATCCGGTACTTATATACTTTCCCGGAGTGGCTGTTATTGCCTGCGTTTAACCGGCTTTGTAGCAGAGGGGTAGGGCGCTGGTATTTGTAGTGGCAGGATAACGCCAAAGGTATGATTATCACATGGTCTATTTCTGATAATGGCAGTCCGGCTTATCAACATGCATTGATGATACACAAAGCCTGCCTGATACTTGCTGAATCTTTACTAAAACCAGACGTGTGCAACAAAACCATGCCGGTGCTATGCTGTTATACAAATACTTTAGTAACAAGGCAGTTTTACTGCTACTTTTTTTAAAACAGATTTTTTTAACCAAACTCTTATCTTATGCAAGACGATAGAGATTCTCAAAACAGAAACAGGGGAGATTATAACCGGAGCAGGAACAACGATTATCTGGGTTACAACCAGAGGCCTGGGTATGACTCCGGCCGCTTCGACAGCGACAGGAACAACCGCTTTGGCGGCGATATGGATCGTAACAGAGATTCCGACCGAAGCAGCGATTCCGACCGCAACAGCAGTTACGGCCGCAGCAGAGATTCCGACCGCAGCAGCGGTTATGACCGCGGTAGCAGCAGTTACGGCAGCAGCCGTGGAGGTAGCGGCTCCGGCAGCTATGCCGACTACAGAATGGACAGAGCGGGTGGGGGTATGAACCTCGGTGGCGGCTCCAGCTATAACCGCGACAGCAACTATGGAGGCTACTCCAGCGAAAGCAAGTTTGGCTCCGGGCGTGACCGTGGCGGCAGCGGCACCAATTATGGCATGCGCGGCATGGGCGGCTACGGCGGTAGCAACGACTTTAGCAGTGGCAGCTACGGCGGCAGCAGCCTGGGCGGTTCCAGAGACATAGGCGGTGGCTACGAGAGATCAGGTGGTGGCTATAGCGGCGAGGGCAGAAGCAGCAGCTATGGCAGGTCTGATGATTCCCGCGGCTTTGGTGGCGGCTACGACCGCGACAGAGACTTCAGCAGTGGCGGCGGCGGTATCACTAACATGGGTGGCGACTATGATCGTGACAGAAACCGCAGCAGGGGAGGTTCCAGCTATGGTAGTAGCAGCTCCGACCGTAACCGCAATTACCTTGGCGATTACAACAACCAGGGCGGCAGCAGGTATGGCAGTAGCGATTCTTCTTATGGGGGAGGTTCTAATCGTGGCGGCTCGAGCTACGGCAGTAACTCAGGCTATGACAGCGGTTCCAGCTACGGTGGTACTACCGGCTATGGCTCCGGCAGCGGTTCTTCCTCCGGCAGCGGTTCTTCCTCCGGCAGCGGTTCTTCCTCCGGCAGCGGTTCTTCCTACGGCGGCGGTTCCTCCTATGGCAGCGGTTCCTCCTATGGCAGTGACTCTTCTTATGGAGGAGGCTCCTCCAACAGAGGAGGTTCTAATTCAGGAGGCGGGTCCTCCAGGGGAGGCAGATCTTCCTATGGAAGCGGCTCAGGCTATGGAGGTGGTGGCTCTACTTATGGAGGAAGTACGCCAAATTACGGTAATTTTGATCGTGGCAATAACCATGGCAGCCGTGAGGAAGGCCATTACGGTTTTAATACCAACTCCAGCCAGTGGGGTGGCCGTTACGGCAGCGACCAGGATAATGACCGCAACCGCGGCAGCCACTATGGATCCTCAGGTTATCAGAAGAGCTGGAACCGCGATAGTGATCAGGGCTACGGACAGAATCATGAACACCACGATACCAACACCGGCAACCGTGAGTACGACCGCGGCAACTATGGTTCCGCAGATTACATACACAACAGAGGTCAGAACCAAAACCAGGACCAGGATCAGGATAATGATCGTGGCTTACTGGAGAAAGCAACAGAGCGTGTACGTTCCTGGTTTGGCGGAAATGACAATGACCGATAGCTAGCAGTGCATCCGGTTAAGTAGCCTGTATTTCAGTAGGCTAAAAGCAAAAAAACAGCCCCGGAGAAGCATCCGGGGCTGTTTTTATTCCCTTTTGTGGGTGATTATAGAAGTTTAATATTGTAGCGCTATAGCTTAAGAATTCTCCTTTTGCTTATTGCTGCCCTCCTGGTTTTGTTGCTCACGGCTGCCGAAGCGGTCTGCAATTTCCTTTGCCGAGCTTTGTGGCGTGGTTTGCTGGCTCCTGCCGCTCATCTCATTCTTCTGGTTTTCCAGGTCTATGTCAATGTTCCGGCCTTTTCTGTCGTTATCAGAATCAGGGTTACCGGAGGCTTCCTTTGTTCGTGTAGCCGGGTTAATATCAGGCCTGTTCCGGTCTGCCGGATTCGAATTATTATCTTTATCTCTGCTATAATTATTATCGTTGTTCATACTCTTTTAGGTTTAAATGATACTTACTGTTTTCAGTATAGTTTACGCACCTTTCTATGAGTAGTTGTATCGATGGCGATGCATCAAGGCTTTCATTTACAGCTTATTCCGCTCGGCCTGGATAATGCATCTGTTGTATGTACTGAATAAAAGCAGCCTCTTCCTTTCATAATTAATATGATGAAGATCTGTAAATGGTGGTTTGCTTTAGCACCAAGCCATGAACCAAAAGAAATCACCTCCAGTTGCAGGGCGCAGGGCTTAAAAAGATACTTATCACTGGCTTAATATTTTACCTTTCCGACTATTGCTTGCTAAGTATCAGGGGTTTATATTTATTGTTACCAAATGCAGCATATACAAGGCCTCACCTGCCTTTTTTTCACCATATACAAAAACATCAGGTTATGTTTTATCAAAAATATACCCCTTGTACTGCGCTGCAGCCTTATGTAATGTGTTATTATGTATGGGAGCAGCAGGAGGCTTTTGCAGAAAAGCTTGAGGTGCACTCTCCGCCGAATGGTTTGGGTGGTATGGTGTTCAATTATGGCGATACATGCTATAGCCGGAATGATAAAGGAAGATGGGAGCCACTACCAGCCTCTTTTATTGCAGGACAGTTCAGTAGGAATTATACTTTGTTGCTGGGCAGAAAGGCAGGCATGGTGGGGGTGGCATTTTTACCGGCGGGGCTTTCACACCTGCTGGGCATCCCTATGGTTACTTTTACCGATCAGCGCCTTGACCTTGCGCTGGTGCTGGGGCTGAACGCTGCTTTGCTGGAAGAGCAGGTACTGGAGTCAGCTGACAGGCATGAGCGGATTAAAGTACTTGAGCGCTTTCTACTGGCCAGGCTTTGTAAACTTACCGTCAAAACAGATGTGGTAGATCAGGCTGTAGCTTCTATTGTGCAGCAAAAAGGTATCCTGTCTATCAATAGGCTGTCAGATAGTCTTTGCATCAGCCCGAGGCAATTTAGAAGGCGTTTTGTTGAAAAAGTAGGTATCAGTCCCAAATTGTTCTCCCGCATCAAGCGATTTAATTACATCTCCGGTTTGTCGTCTGCTGCTTCAGTTAGCTGGATGGACATTGTACATGAGGGGGGCTATTACGATCAGGCGCATTTTATTCGTGATTTCTGTGATTTTTCAGGTAAAAAGCCTTCTGATTTTGTGAACTACAAGCGTGCGCTGGCAGAGCTGGTAGGGGCCTGAAAATGACCGTTTTTTACAATGCCGCCACCAGCTGTGGGTCTATCTTTATTGTATTAACCTAATTTCAACATAAACGATAAGGAGAAAATAACCATGATGACCACTGAGCAAAGCCGCAAATTAGTGCAGGATTATCTCCAGGCCATTAACCTTGAAAAATCAGAAGCTACCCTTGACCGTTACCTCGATGATCAGGTGTTGAAAGGCCACATCATCATCTTCGAAGAAGGTCTGCCAGACTATCAGTTTATTGCCAGAGACATAATTGCTGAAGGTAACAAAGTCACTGTACGGGCAACTGTAGCAGGAGAGCATAAGGGTGATCTTTTTGGTGTGGCGCCTACCAATCAGAAGGTAAATGTGGATGGTATTATTATCTATGAGGTGGCGCATAATAAAATAGTAAACCACTGGATGCAGTTTGATACCGTAGCCCTTATGCAGCAGATAGGAGCCATGCCCGTTTCTGCCGCTGAACATTAAGCATTGTCTGAAAATTTACTCAGGGTAGTAGGCAGAGCATTCGCAGTAAGTAATACACTTGCTAATCATGCCCAGTAACCGTCTGGGATGTTTTGATGTGTTTAAAATAGCAGGTACAGGATGTGCTATATCCATCAGGAAGGTTTGGTGATTCACCGAACCTTCCTGTTTTTTTTATGGGTAGTAGGCTGATCAGGTACGAAACATCCATACTTTCTTTTAGCTAAAGTATTTATATTGAGCTGGGCAATCTAAACCAGGGCATCATACTACTAATTTCAGTACACAATGCTCTTTCGCCAGCTGATTTAAAGAACATTCAAAGCTATGCAAGCCAGATCCACATACCAGGCAGCGCTCCTGGTAGCTGCAACCGTAGAAGCACATTTTGTACATCAGCATGCCGCAGCCAAAGAGCTCGGGGAACAAATAAGTGCTCCACAGCCCTCTGCAGCAGTTATTCAGGAGTTGCTTGATGTTTGCTTCTGGGCCAGCCTGCGCCGCGAAGAAGGCCATGCCCCCAAAATTTCGCTGGCCTACCTTGCGCCTGAGCAGGCAGCACAGCCCCTGCTGCTCAAACAGCGCCTGCCGCTTACACCCAATGTGCTCATCAAAGCTTCGCCAGGAGTGGAGCGTGCCGGCATACACCTGGGGGTCTGGCAGGAAGGGGGGCAGCTCTATGTCTGGGGCACTACACGCAATATTCCAAGCCTGTGCCTTGTGCTCGATGTTTCCGAACCGGGCCTGCTGGTAGTTAAGCACCGCCGGTTGGATGGCTTCGGTAAGTTCAGGAATGTAGCTATTTTACAGGGCGATCAGATCAAAATAGTTGATGAGGAGGTAAGCAGCACGCCCGACTGCCCGTCATTGCTTAGCAGGCTGCTGGGGAGCCCAAACACCTCTCACTGGTTTGATTCGCTGCATGTGCTGGTGCAGCTGGCTGTATCCATGCGAGCCCACGGCCGCGGAGGTATTCTGCTCATTGTTCCGCATGGGGTAGCCCATTGGCGCGAATCAATTGTACATCCGCTTACTTATCAGCTCAATCCTCCTTTCACGGCCTTATCTGAGCTGGTGAGGCAGCCTGCCGATACTAAAGAAGAAGCGCGCTGGCAGATTGATTTCCGGCGTGAGGTGGATGCCATCGGCGGATTAACAGCTATTGACGGAGCTACGATTATGGACGATCAGTACCAGCTGCTGGCCTTTGGTACTAAAATAATGCGTGGGCACGGCAGGGAGAGCATAGAAAAGCTCTACAGCACCGAACCTATTATAGGTGTACAAGCATCTATAGAACACCCCTCCAAAAGCGGAGGCACCCGGCACCTCTCCGCTGCCCAGTTTGTGCACGACCAGCACGATTGCCTGGCCCTGGTAGCCTCGCAGGACGGCCGCTTTACCATCTTCTCCTGGTCGCCCTGCGAGCAATGCGTGCAGGCTCATCGTATTGATAGTTTACTGTTATAGGCTATAGCCGGAGCATAGATGTAGTCCCGGCTATTAACTTTAGAAAAGTAATTGTTAATGATAAGCTATATGTGATACATGGTCTCCTGAACGGTATCAATGAAGAGTTTACCATTCAGGTAGCTGACCTGTGATGCATAAACTTGAAGTATAGTAATCTTAGCGTCATGAGACTTTTGGATTTTGATAAAAGCGGCCTCAGGAGATAAATTGAGGCCGCTTTTATATTCAGCAAAATCTTTGCAAGACTACTTATCCCGACGTAGCGGAGCCTGGCCATACCTCCCGGGCTCTATGGCTTGCATGGAGCAACAGTTAGGGGCTGCTAGTGCTGTGAGTGATCTGTTGCCTGCTGGCGTCTAAGCCAATTGCTTACATATATGACCTCAGCGCTGCAAGTAAGGCCGAACTAATGGCCGGCCTGAGCAAATGCTGTATAACCCATCAGGCTTAACAGGAGCCAGGAGAGGTAAAATTTTGCGTTCATAAGCAGCAGTGTGTTGGTTAAAGGTGGAGCTTTAAAATCTACTTCAGCAGGGCTGCAGCTGGCATGTAAATCGATGTTAAGCAGGATAGCAGCTACTGAAAAAACACTTAATGTTGCTGAAGTCCCTGCTGTATATAACATATAATGCACCTTATACCCTTATGGACAAGGTAGCTTGTGATGCTGTACCTGTTTTGAGTTAAAGACTGTGGAAAGAAGATTCCATTACAGAAAAAAAAGAAATTGCAGCCGTTTGCAGGATCTGGCTGGGAGCGGTGCCTAAAAAATAGCACAAATGCAGCCAGACATGCTTAATAAGGCGCCGATCTTCTGCTCCAGAAACATTCAGACGTTTGGAAAAGCATGAAAAATAAGATCTATATTTTCAGGCAGTTAGTACTGAATCGGCCATTGCCGGTGCTGCTGACAGGGGCCGGGGCAGGCTAAAGGTAAAGGTGCTGCCTTTGCCTGGGGTACTGCTCACACGTAAACTTCCACCATTTTTTTCAACCATTTCTTTGCACAACAGGAGGCCAAGCCCTGTGCCCGATTCTCCCTTTGTTCCCTTGCGGCTGTTGCTGATATCAGGGGTAAAGAGGTTTTTCAAAACCTCAGGTGGAATGCCTGTGCCTTCATCGGCTACAGATATCTCCAGGTACTGCTCATTGATGGCTTCTGCATAAACCTGTATCCTTAGCCCTTCAGCGGAAAATTTAAGGGCATTGCTTAGCAGGTTACGCACCACCAACTGCACCTGATCGGGGTCGCAGAAAACCTCCAGCTCCGGGGGTAGGGTATTCAGCAGCCTGATCTGCTTATGCCGTGCGGTTTCTGCAAAAAGCCCCTCCAGCTCCTGTACAAGCTTGCTTAGGTTTACCCGTGCAGGCTTTGGTTGTATTCCTTTCATCTGCGAGAGGGCCCACTGCAGCAGGTTGTTCAGGGAGCTGTGCAGGTTTTCTGTACTTTGCTGCAGGTTGCCTGAGAGCATGTAAAACTCCTCCTGGCTGATGTGTTTGTTATTGAGCAGCTGTAGTACTCCCTTCAGGGAGTTGAGCGGCCCCTTTAGGTCATGTCCAATAATGGAGAGCAGCTTATTTTTGGTATGATTCAGCTCTGCTAATTCGCGCTGGTACTCCCGGCTTACCCTAAAAAAGAAGTTGATGAACACCAGGCTTAGCACAATACCAATGCCCAGGTGCAGGGGGTACACATAGCGCAGGGTATCGGGAGCATAAGGGGCAATGGGCAGATAGCTGTACAGGTAAGCCAGGGTAAATAAAATCAGCGACCCCAGGATGCCCAGGTGTAGGTTCAGGCTTTGTTGCTTCGGGAAAAAGATAAAAGCCAGCAGCAGGCTTGGAATGGTAATAAACAAAATGCCACTTTCCAGTCCCCGGTATACCGATATCAGGATCAGCATGAAATAAAGCAATGCCAGCAGGTAATGCTTGGCTGCTTTATAATGGCCCTGCTGGTTCAGGTATAGGGTAATCGGAAAAAACACAGAGTTAATAATCAGGATTGGCGTGGTAAGCTTGCTGAAAAGAGCAACAGGCAGCAGTACCAGGTTTACAATGATCAGGATCAGCAGCGCTGCCTTGTTGGTGAGTTTAACCAGACCTTTCTCATAAGTGCTGAAGGAATCCTGTACCCCCAGGTTGATCAGGGCTGACCAAGAGTCTTTAATAATTTTTTCCATAGCGTGCTTAATGCAGCTGATCCGGGCAGTGTTACTAACCCAAAAAAACACAAAAAAATTAAGCAGAAAAAATACAGTCAGGATCAAAGTAGTGTGCCTGAAGCAAATAGATGTAAGAAATTGGCTGTTTCCAGGAGGCTGTGTTAAACGATTGTAGGGTGCGCCTACCAGACATCCTTATGGAATGCGGCTTAGATCAGATAAGGCCTGATCAGCGGAACAATACCTGATGTTTGTACCTCAGATTTACACGTAACTATTCTTTTGTTTACGTGTGGTGCCAGCCCTGTACTTTAAAACTAATTTGCCTGAATGGAAGCATCCAAAGAGACCTGGCACCTCTGTTGACTAAAGAACAGCTTCTCTATCTACTGTTTATGATAAGCTACTCTTTGCCTCTAACGAGATACATAATAAATCAGGATGTTCCGGCAGCTTTATCATCCACATTCTGTAACCACGCCTTTGCCTCTTCAAGGTTTGTAAAGTTTCGGGTTTCAACCTGCTGATCCATCACCACAGTCAGTAAATATCGTGCAGCGGCACCCGCGAAAATATCTTCTGCCATAATCACTGCCTGCTTTTTATAGCAACCACTCGAGACTGCATTCGGGATCCACGCTTGCTCCACCCATTTCCGATCCTGGACACTTATAATTTTGATGTGCCTGATATCGGAGATCCAGTTTTCAATCTTATGCTCCTGTGCGATCAAAAGTGATTTTTCCAATGCTTCTCTGTACACAGCACTGGGTATGTATCCCTTCCAGGTTAATGCTATTGCAGTAGAACTATTCACCAATGCTACCACTACAAATTTATTCTGAAACTGAATCATACTGCAGGAAACTTGTTTTCTGGCATAAAGGCGAAGTAAATCAGAACATGCTAAAACTGCAATCATAATCAAAGGTATAACATAGTGCTGCCCTCAGCCGCTAGTATTGATCATCGCCAGGCGGGGGTGGTCGAATAAATCCACTGCATTGGACCATAGCGTGCTGCTTCATCAGCATGCACAGAACATTCCCTTTAGAACTGTGCCAGGGCAAACGGATGCTGGGCTACAGTGTTCTATAAAGCAGGATCATAGGGGAGTGGCCACATAAAAAAAGCCTTCCACAAAAGTAGAAGGCCTATGTTTGAGGTCTTGCAAGGCTTTTTCCTGCCCCCTGTTTATGGCGCAGTTTTATTGTAACAGCGCTAAGCTGCTATGCTGTTAGTGCTGCATCTGTGTAGACAACCTATTCTACCTTCAGCAGCTCCACATCGAATACCAAGGTAGAAAAAGGAGGGATGTCACGACCTGCCCCACGCTCGCCGTATGCAAGATCATAAGGAATATACAAAGTCCATTTACCCCCTTCTTTCATGAGCTGTAAGGCCTCTGTCCAGCCAGGTATCACCTGGCCTACACCAAATGTAACGGGCTGTCCGCGCTCCACAGAGCTGTCGAATACAGTGCCATCAGTGAGCATGCCTGTATAATGGACGGTAACCTTATCTTTTGGACCGGGCGATTTGCCAGTTCCTTCTTTTATCACCTTGTACTGTAAACCACTGGCGGTTTCCTGTACGCCTTCCTTAGTCTTGTTCTTTTCCAGGTAAGCGGAGGCCTCTTCTATTGCTTTTGTTTTTCTTGATTCCATTGCATTCTGCATATATGTTTGAACGATACCTTGTGCTTCTTCAGACTGTATTTTTAATTCCTGGTCCTTTAGCACATCCTGAATAGCAAGCGTGAGTGCTTCCACATCCAGGGAGTCTAATTCCTGCTCTTTCACATTTGTAGCAATCACAACGCCCAGGGCATAGCTGGCTTTGGTATCCTCATTGCTAAGGTTTACTCTTTTTGGGTTTTTTAGCTCAGTGATTTCAGTATTCAATCGCTGTACTTCAGCTTTCAGCTCCTTTTTCGACTGTGCAAAAAGAGGGGCAGCTGCCAGTAAAGTAACGCAAAGCGAGAGTGTGCGTAATTTCATTTTTAAATTCTATTATGGTTAGACTGTTAAGCAGGAAAACTGTTCAAATATGGCGCCAGTTTTAGATTTTTTCGCCTGGCCGGTACATCCTTTTTCTAGGAAGCTGTAAAAATGTTGCAAAACATCCTGTAAAAATGGTACTGTTATAAGGGTTTGCTTGCTGCAAAGCAGACGGCATAGGCAACCCGTACAGCCAGAAACAAATTTGTTTCTGGCTCTGGTGGCGGGAAGGGATTTGCTACCTTCCTTTATGCACCACCTGTTTTAAATGCCGTCCTAAGCTTAGCGTGATGCGCCGGTTCGTTCAACATAGTGGGCCCTGTAATCTTCTATAATATTGAATATATAGGTGTTGAGGATAAAGGCAAAGCCTTTCAGCTCTTCTATGTTGATAAGCTCGTAGAGATTCACCCACTCATCTTCTACAGCTAGTTCCATACTGGGATTTGGTATGTAGTGGCCGGTTCTGGTTCTTAAGAAAAGCATTTTATTGTATTTGTCATCTCTGCTTACCTCATTTTTTGATAAAATACTGCTGATGTAAGGGCGCTTGCGGCGATACTCCGGCACTACCTGCAATGAGAGGCCCTCAAAAAACGCTATAAAATCTGCCGACTGGAAACTAGGGTAGCTCCGATCGATGAAAGAGCCTGTAAGCCCCAGCTGAATATGAGGTCTTAACACGGCAATCATGTACTGGAGCATCAGGTACTCGGCCTGATGGCTGTCCAGCTTCACCAGCCTGCCCTCTACCTTAACCCTTAGGCTTTCCTGGCTTAGCTGTGGGTAAAAGCGGTTTACTACCTTGTTTTTATAGCGTTCGTCGAGGTAGCTTTTATTCAGGGCAATTTGCAGGGGGCTGCGCCCGTAATTATCCCGAACCTCTGTTTTAGCGCCGTTTTCGAGCAGGTACTGTGTAATTTCATCGGCGCCGTAGCTAACGGCCAGCATGAATGGTGTAAGGTTAAACTCGTTGCGGTAATCCAGGCCCCACTTTTCCAGTTTAGGCAGCAAAGCTTTTAGTTTATCCTGGGCATACTCTGCAAAATGTTTTCGCTCCAGCGAGCTTTGTTCCTGCTCCCAGCGCTCGGCCCGTTTATAGTTAAGGTTGGCCAGGAGCGGAAAATTGCCTACCTCGCCATAGAAAAGGCTGTACTCAAACAGCCTGTCTTTGGCTTTTTTGTTGAAATGCCCTGGGTTCAGGGCATCTTGTTTTAGCTGGAGCAGCTTATCGCGCGTAATAATCTCCCAGGGCACCGGCTGCAGCTTCAGCACTTTTTTGCGGATGGCCTCAGCCTGCTCCTGCTTGCCCTGCTTTTCCAGCCTGCTGGCTTCACGCTGCCATTCGTCCTGGCTGCTTTGCTCCTCCTTCAGGTTTACCTGTTCCTGAAAATGGGTGAGCTCCAGCAGGGCCAGTAGTTCATGTTTTTTGTTAGTCTCGATTACATAGAGGTTCCTGACCGCCCGCGTAATGGCCACATATAGTGAGTTTACATAAAACTTGTATTCATCCAGCGATTTATCGCTTTTATCCCTGGCCCTGGCATAGCGTATTTCGCCCTTCAGCTCGTCAGGGCTAACGCCAACGGTAAGCTCCCGGAACTCTTTCTGGTAGGAAGAAATAATATCGAAAAGAATAATGCTTTCGTACTCCAGGCCTTTGGCCTCCTGCACCGAAAACAGCAGGGGCGTATCAAAATATTTGGCTGCCTCTGCCTTATCTTCGTTGCGCATTACAAGCACGGCAATGCGGGCCGAGCGTTTGGTGCGCTGGTTAAGCGTTTCACGTATCTTTGGCTTGTTTTCAAAAAATTCTATGTTGCCCTGCTGGCGGGAATTAGGTTGTACCAGATAGGTGCTTTCCTTGTCGATTGAGCCGAAACGGGCATTTTTCACCAGCAGCAGCTTGTTGGCAATGGCGGTAACTTCCGGAGTGTTGCGGTAGTTAGTAGCCAGTATGCGAATAATGTTGCCCGAGAGCTCCTCCTGGTAAAAAGCGGATTTTATCTGTGACCAGGAGAAAAAGTTAGGGTGCACAATCTGGTTGGAATCGCCACACAGAATAAAAGCCCTGGGCTCCAGCAAAGCCTTGCGGATCAGGGCCAGCTGCACCAGGGTTATATCCTGCACCTCGTCTACCACCACAAAATCATAACGCGGCTCAACCCGGTTCAGGTAATGCCAGGAAACAATGTTGCTGTCGAAATACCTGCCCTCTGCCAGAAAATCGAGGTACTTGGTGAAAAGCTCGTACAGGCTTTCCCGTTGCTGTTGCGCAAAAATAGACTGTTTTACGCCCAGCTGCAGGTAATCTTCTTTTGGGAGATAGGGTTTGTCGATAACAGAGCCTGTAAGTACCCCTTTAAACTCTTCAAAAACCTTGTACGTATCCTGTATGCGATACGCCTGTTTGTAGCGCCACACCCACTGGTCGAAAACCTTAAAGGTAATTTCGCGGCCCTGGGGTACCTGAATGGTAGATATATATTCATAGAAAGAAAGAAACTCTACCTCCTGATCGCTGTTTTCGTAACCGCTGCTGTAGTACAGGCTTTGTGAGTTTTCTGCCAGAAAAGCAGAAAGGGTAACATAGAGCACCCTTCCCTTCAGTGTTTTTATTTTTTCCAGTGTGAGGGCGGTTTTGCCGCTGCCTGCAGAGCCTATGATTATCAGGGGCGGGAGCAACTCCAGCACTCCTGCCTGAATCTCATCGAAGGAAAGCGGTTTGTCCAGCAGGTGAAAGGTAGGCCTGGCCGGGTTGAGGTAGGTAACAGGCAGGGTTTCTTTATCTTCCAGCTCAGCGGCACTTTTTACCGGAATCAGCTTGCTTTCGTCTATGACAGCTCCCTGAAGAAACCTTGATTTATCGTAGGCATGGTTTAAGATTACCTCCAGCAGCAGCAGGTATTTTTCGCCCTCGAAAGAGCCAATTTTAAAAAGCAGACGGTTGGTTGCATCTAATTTAGCCCTGTAAAGATCTGTATTTGGCATTTTCTTTACGTCGGCCGATTTAAAATCGCCGGCCTCCAGATAGGCCAGTGTTTTGGAAAACTGCTTTTTTACCTTGTCTGTAGCCAGGTTAACATAGCGCAGTACTTTCATAAGCAGAAAAACAGGTTAATTCATGAAGGTTAAAGGTTCATGAAGGTAAAAGGTTAAATAATAACAGGAAAATGCTTTGCAGGTAAAATTAAACCTGTGCCGATATTTTCAAATAGCTAAAGCAGAGGATTTGTTAAATAAATACCTGCCAAAAACTTACCGCTGGACTCCTGGCGGCTTACTACTACCGTGCACATACCCTCGCCGGTATAGTAAGATTCCAGCACAAGAGCCTCATGGAAAGAAAAACCTCTTGCTTTTTCGGACAATGTTTTTTTTGGGTGATAGTGCGGGTATGCTCATATAAACCATGCAAAAACGTGGCTTTATCTATCAACTTGTAAGCTGATGCAATAATTACATGGAAAAATGTGTTTTAAGTTGATGCCAAAATGCATAAAAATGCATCAGGCATTTGCTTTGGGTAGAGCAGGGGAGTAAACAGGGTGCAAGCCATGCACAGCGGTTTGTACGCCTCTATCAGGAGCAATAAATGACTTAAATACCACATACATGAAAGCCAAATTGTTGAACGGGAAACTTTGTATCGCATTATTGCTGCTCATCTTTGTTTTACAGGCCTGCCAGGAAGAGGAAGATTTCTTTGTGGAGAACAAGCCGGTTGAGACCCCAGGCACTACCGCTACCGGAGCAGAACTTACCATGGACTCACTTTTTTTCTATGCAAAGGAAATTTATCTGTGGAACGAAGATTTGCCCGATTACAATGCTTTCAATCCACGTAAGTATACAGGCCAGTCAGGCGATTTGGAAAGTCTGAAAAAAGAACTCTTCGATATCAGCCAGTATTCCCTTAATGCCGCCACCGGGCGATCCTATGAGTTTGTATCATCTTCCGTTAACTATCCAAAATACTCCTTTATTGAAGATAATGAAGATGCTAAAGGCAAGCTAAGCAGAGAGGGGCTTAGCGGTATGTCAGATCTTGAGGGTACTCTGGAAGATTATGGACTGGCTTTTTCATCGGTAAGCGCCACTGATGTAAGGGTTCGCTATGTGAGCACTGGATCACCCGCCGACAAGGCAGGCCTTACAAGAGGCGATAAGCTACTGAAAATAAATAATAGTGCTGTAAGAGTCGATTCCCAGGCGGGCGTCGACCATATTCTGTCGAGCCTGGAACAAGCTGCCATTACCTTAAGCGTGAAAAAAGCCAGTGGTGATACAGTTGAAGCGGCGCTGGAAAAAACCACCTACACGGTAGATCCGGTTTTGAAGAGCAGCGTGTTAACAACCGGAGCAGGTAAAGTAGGTTATCTGGCATACAGTATGTTCAGCACGATGGATAATTCAAAAGCTGCGCTGGATAAAGCATTTGCTGCATTTGCTGCGGCTGGTGTGAGCGATCTGGTGGTTGATTTGCGCTACAACGGAGGTGGTTATGTTACTACCGCAGAATACCTGTGCAACCAGATTGCTCCCAATAGCCTGAATAACAAGGTGATGTATAAGGAAATTTATAACGAGCTGATGCAGCAGGGCAAAGCACGTATCCTGGAGAATAAGCTGGTGCTGAAAGAAAACGATACCCCTATTTCATACAAGGGTCGTTATTTTACCTATGCCGATTATGACTATACTGTGGAAGGAAATACCCGTTCATTTAAAAATGAGGGGGCGCTGGAGACCGTGAAAAGGGTATATTTTATCATAGGGAGTAACACTGCATCTTCCAGTGAGCTGGTGATCAATGCATTAAAGCCTCACCTGGAGGTTACCCTTATTGGCGCTGCTTCCTATGGTAAGCCTGTTGGTTTCTTTGGCGTCGATATTGATAAGTACACCGTGTACATGCCAAACTTTAAAACGGTAAATGCGAATAACGAAGGAGACTACTATGGCGGCTTCAAACCAGATGTGCCTGCTGCCGATGATGTTACCCATGATTTTGGCGATCCGCAGGAAGCCTCTCTTGCCCTGGCGCTTAGCCTGATCAGAGGAGAGTCTGCAAGTCCGGTTGCAAAGCATTCGGTAAACGGCGGCGGTGAAGTGGCGACCCAGAAGAAGGAGCTGAAACATTTAGGGGAATATTCAGGATTTCGGGGTATGATTGAAAACAGGAAGCCCGGATCCTTTTGAGGTATGTGCGAGTAGTTCCCTTCAATTATCTGTAAATCAAAGACCCGTCCGAAACGAACCACATAGCTGATTAGTCCTGGAATCAATTACTAAAATACTCATGAGCCGATTACTCCATGTATTCGGCTCATTTTATTCTTTGTTGTTGAGCCGAATAGTGCTGATATTCGGCTCATGCGTTATAATTGGCAACAACCGGACTGGCCTGATTTATAACAAATAGCCTAAAGCTCCTTCTATATCAGCTACACAGTTATTATGCCAAATGATATTCCCCCTCTCGGGATTCATCCTACCTCTTAATTGAGGTCAAGAAGGTGACCGGTAATTTATTGGACTTCGATTAACGTTAATCCCACTTCTTTTTGGGCCGGTTTGAAAGATGAGTGCCCTTTTTTAAGATTGTAGGCTTCAGAGGCTCGACATCTACCAATCATTCCCAATAAAATGGTGTCAAAGTTGTGACTAAGCAAATAATAAAGATAAATCATTGGCCGTCAGAATTCTAAATGAACATCTTGAAGATTGTTCCAGGCACTTCTATTAAAAAATATAAGTTCTAATTTTATTGGAACTTTCTTGCTTACTTTTACGTAAAGCATAACACCTTGGAGATCATAGACAGGCGTAAGCTGGAAAAGCTTAAAAGGAAAAATCGCGGAAACACAAAACTAATAAAGGCTATAGATGACCTTATTGAAGTGATAAACAATGCAACCTGGCAGAATCCTTTAGAATTAAAGGAGCAACGCGGGGATGCAGATTGTGTCCATAGTGATGGCTTCTATTTTTTTAATATTGCAATCCATCGCACTTTAGTTCTTGTATTGTTTGAGGATCAGGAAGCTACCATTGTATGGGCCGGGGATCATCAAAAATATGAAGAAACCTTTAAAAACAGCAAGGATACTATTGAGAAGTGGTTAAGAGATAATGACTGGATAAATTAACGGAAGAAAAGAAATGAAAGCATTAAATATAGATAACATTTTTAAAACAGAACGTCTCGAATCTGAGCTGGATGTGGAGAGAGCTTCCGTTCTTCGGAGGAAGCTAAGGCTTATGGCCAAGGATGATCCAAAGTACATTTCAGCCAATAAAAGGTTAAAAGAACTCATCACTGAATATGAAGCAAGGGTTTGGGGCCCTGATAAGGAAATAACTGATCAGCAAATAGCAATCAGTGATTTGTCTGCTGAAATAGCAGAAGCTGAAAGGAAATTCTATCAAAAAAGAAAGCAGATCATTAGGGAGAAACTCAAAGAATATGGCCTTAAGCAGGAGGACCTGGGTAAATTACTAGGACATAGTAAAAGTTATATGTCAGAATTGATAAATGGCATAAAGCCACTTTCCAAAACTGATATTACCCTTATAAAAGATCTGCTGAAGATTGATATAGCCGATCTTTTTCCTGCTGTAGTTGATGTGGAAACAAGGCTTAAAGTAAAAAAGTCTATTGAAGAATTAAACAACCCCATTCTCAACGCTCGTAAGGATGAGCTATTAAATGTTTAGGGGAATAGTGCCTTTCTATTAGAATGATTAACTTATTCTCCAGGAAATTCCTCTGTCTCCAATAAAAAACATGAAATTTAATAGAAAGCATTTACTTATCTTCTAATAAATTTCTTATGGTGACCAGAGAAATTTGATGCAATTGGCACTTTATTTTATTTTTAGCTTATAGTCCTAAAATAACGTAAGTTATGGATTGGATGCCCTTTAAATACCTGTTATTTAAATAGTTGTTAGTGTTGTTTGCATTTTTGCGACGAGTTTAGCTTTTTTTACTTTTGTCTTGACCGCAGCGGCGAACCGTCAAAAAGTAAAGGCTGTGATGAAACGGCTAAATTTCAGTTCATTTAGCTGAAAACCTCCAAAACTGCTCCGGCCGCCGGCGCACCGGTTGCTGCGGCTGGGCGCCTCCACTCAATCATGGAGATTTTTTAACCGCTTCACTTCCTGAAATTCTTCACGCATTTACATCAAGGCCGCCCCCTGTTATCGCTAGTTTTAACCCATAACTCACGTTAAATTAAGGGTGTTTATCATTCGAAAAAAAAGCCTTCCACAAAAGTAGAAGGCTTGAAGGGGTGGGCCCAGCAGGGCACGATCCTGCGACCCCCTGATTATGAGTCAGGTGCTCTAACCAGCTGAGCTATAGGCCCATTAAGGTTTTGGCGGTAGACCCCCTGATTATGTGTCAGGTGATCTGGCCAGCCGGGGCGCGTAGCCTGAGCTATAGGCCCAATGTTTTGCTGCTTCTGTTACTACAGGGTCTAAATCCCGCAGCTCCTGGCAACACTCCCAAACTTTACACGTTACAGTTTAGCTGTTTTGCGCCCAAGAAAGCTGGCCTTCCTTGAATTTGGGAGTGCAATTTTACATATTTGCAGACAATTTTACAACTCTATTCGATTAAGTTTTGATTTCTTCCAGCATACAAAATATTATTTTCGACCTGGGCGGCGTGGTGATCCACCTCGACATGCCCCGGACCTTTAACGCTTTTGCCCAATTAGGCGCCATTACCCCCGAACAGGCCAACCAGCTTTTCCACAAAGATCCTCTTTTTCTCTCATACGAGCGGGGTGCCGTTACCCCAGAGGAATTTCTGAACGGGCTGCGTCACCTCCTGGGCAAACCCTTGTCCGATGAGGTGCTGACCGAAGCCTGGAATGCCATGCTGCTCCAGTTTCCACCCGAAAATATTGAGCTGCTCCGCAGTCTGAAGCAGGGTGGTAAACACAAGCTGTTTATGCTGTCCAACACCAACGTGATCCACATCGAGGAGGTACACCGCCGCCTTGAAGAGGCTTGTGGCGAAAAGGATTTCTCCCGCTTCTTCGATAAGGTGTACTACTCCCAGGATATTGGCGCCCGCAAGCCCGATCCGGAGGCCTTCCAGGTGATCCTGGATGAGTGGAACCTGAAGCCCGGGGAAACCTTATTCATCGACGACAACCAGGGGAACCTTCTGGGGGCAGCGCAGTTGGGTATAAAAACCCTGCATTTTGAGCAGAACAGTTCGTTACCAGCTATCTTTGACAATGGATCAGGACAACAAAAAGCATAAACGTTTACTTCTTCATATTACTCTCTTTGTTGTAACCCTCATTACCACCACCCTGGCCGGGGCCGAATGGCGCTATATGTTCCGGGTGTTTGGCGTGGGTGAAGAAGGGGGAGAGGCCTACTTGTTCTGGCGGGGCATCAGCTGGTCTGAATTTGCCACAGGCTTTGCCTTTAGCCTGCCTTTCCTGGCTTTTTTAACGGTGCATGAGTTTGGCCACTACTTTACTGCCAAAGCACATAAGATCCGGGTATCACTGCCGTTCTTTATTCCCTTCTGGTTTGGGAGCATCCTGCCTGCCATTGGTACCATGGGAGCCGTGATCCGCATCAAACAGTATATCCAGAGCCGTAAGGTGCATTTCGATATTGGTATTGCCGGTCCGCTGGCTGGCTTTGTGATTGCCCTGGGGGTGCTGGCCTGGGGCTTTACCCACCTGCCGCCGCAGGATTATATTTTGCAGGTGCACCCGGAATATAAGGAGCTGGGGCCTGACTGGCAGCAGAAAGCCTATGAGATAAGTCCTGAAGATGCAGGCGGTTTGTTTTACCTGGGCAAGAACCTCCTCTACGTGTTGTTTGAGAACTACGTAGCCACAGACCCGGAGCGGGTACCGAATGCCTATGAGATTATCCATTACCCCTGGCTGTTTGCCGGCTTCCTGGGGCTCTTCTTCACGGCCCTGAACCTGTTGCCCATCGGACAGCTGGATGGCGGGCACATCCTCTACGGACTGGTGGGCTACACCTGGCACAGGCGGGTGGCCACAGCGCTCTTTGTAGCCCTGGTGTTCTGGGCGGGACTTGGCATTCCCACACCCGATCCTGCAGAAGGGGCAGGAGGCCTTGTTTTACGGCTGGGCGTCTACGGTATATTCCTATTCTACCTCTTCGGCCGGCTGGATATGCCCGCCAGCTACCGCCTGACCCTGGCGCTTAGCGTGCTGTTAGCACAGCTCATGGTGGGCTACCTGGTACCCGGTGCACGCGGTTATATGGGCTGGATGCTGTTTGCTTTCCTGATCGGACGCTTTATCGGCGTTTACCACCCCATCACTCCCGAAGACCGCCCCCTAAGCACCGGCAGAAAAGTACTGGGCTGGCTGGCCCTGCTGATCTTCGTGCTGTGCTTCAGCCCGGAGCCGTTTGTGTTTGTGGAGTGAGAAGGGAGGGATGAGTGATTTAGTGAATGAGTGAATGAGTGAATGGATGCTTCGCCGCTACGGTGATTAGTTGAATGAGCTGTTCGCCCGGGCGCATAGTCGCTGTTGTGATTAATGAGATTGATGGGATAGTTTAAGATATGCTGGATGAACGATAAGCTGCTACTTTAAGTTAGTGCAGAAAATCTTAATCCTATATGCTTATGGAGAAGATGAATAAGGAGGAGTTTGCTGAAAGTTTCAGAAGGCGAACAAAAAAGCTTGCACTGGACGTCATTCGTTTTAGTCAGAGTTTGCCCAAAACAGAGGAAGCTACAATAATGAAGCGCCAACTGTTAAGGTCTGCAACTTCCGTTGCTTCTAATTACAGAGCAGCCTGCAGAGCACGTTCTTCCGCTGAATTCTTTTCCAAGCTTAGCATCGTTACGGAAGAAGCAGATGAAACGCTTTTCTGGCTGGAACTTCTGGAAGAATCAGAAATCACTACAAAGGCAAAAATCGTAACCATTCATCAGGAAACAACAGAAATTCTTTCAGTAGTAGCTAAAGCAAGAAAGAACACTCCCCGATAACCGACAACAGTGGCAATCAGGATCAGCACTTTACAAATATTCACTCATTCACTCAATCACTAAATCACTCATTAACTTCTTTCCACGCCAATATCCCCCCCTCCAAATTTCTCACATTCGTGTAGCCTTGCTGTTTTAGAAACTTCTGGGCGGTGGCGCTGCGTTTGCCGGAGCGGCAGTGTACGATGATCTCGTCTTCTTTGCCAGCATTTAATTCATTCAGACGGTGGGGTAGGGTGCCCAGGGGAATCAGCTGGCCGTTGATGTTGCCTTCGGTTTCGTACTCGGCCTCCTCGCGTACATCCAGGATGTAAGGCTGCTCGCCTTTGTCGAGGCGGTCTTTCAGTTCTTGTGCAGTAATGTCTGCCATAGCTGTAAATGTTAAAAAGTAAGTTTAGGTGCAAAGTATTAACTAATCGGCAGAAAAGGCAAAAAGTTTTGAAAGATATCCATTACGCCCCCCAGACGGACCGTTTATTCACTGCGCGGCGTACCGCTCCCTCACTCACTCCCTCACTCCCTCACTCCCTCCCTCTCTCACTCCCTCACCCACTCCCTCCTTCCTCACTTCACCAGCACGATGCGCTTCGACTGAATGCCATGCCTGTACTCCAGCTGCAGCAGGTAGATGCCGGGCTGTAAGTGGCCCAGGCGTAGCTCTGTGCTTAATGTGGCGGCTTGCTGCAGCATCAGGCGGCCCTGCGTATCGTACAGGCGCAGGCTGCGGGCTTGGGAGTCGATCCGGAGCTTGTCCTGCGTAGGGTTGGGGTAGATGCTCACGGGTGGGAATATTTTTTCCCTGATGCCCAGGGTGAGGGGATCCACATCTTCGAAATAGGGGCGCAGCATAAGGCTGCCCTGTAAAGTAGCGGTTTCACTCCATTCTGTGCCATCGATGCTCTGGTAGAGCAGTGGGCTGCTATCGGTGTTAAGGTCATAGCCAATGGCCACCGGATCGGAAGTAACCTGCTCCAGGCCGATGAAGAACTGCCCGGCCTGTAACACCTGCGGGTTGGTAAGGTTGTAGGTAACAAAGCCATTCACGCCGGCATCGCGCTTCACCGTTATATTTTGGGTGTAGCGCAGCGTATCTGCTTCGCCATTCACGCCTGCCAGGTAGGTCCAGATCTTCAGGTCGATACTGCTGCCCCTGGCAGAGGTATTGAAGGCAGGAGCATAAAAGGAAATACCACTGAGGGTGTCCGCCTCTTCAAGGGTAAATCCATAGGCCAGGCGTTGCCCGCGGCCATTAAGGCTAACACTGATTTCGGCGGTGCCGTCGTCGTAGGCAAAGAATTCTTTTACCGGGTTACGAATTTCCAGGTAATCGTTGCGGTGAAAGAACTCCTGCGGCTCTTCGGAGCGCAGCAGCAGGCGGGTTACCAGGGTGAAGGTATCTCTTTGGGCCAGGGGTGCCAGGTCTGCCGGTGTTAAGCCAGTGGCATCTTCCGTAAAATAAGCCTGTCCCTTGAGCAGCGAGCCCTGGTTAGAGATGAGCAGCCTGTCGCTCTCCAGCACTTTTACGGCTTCGTTGTTGGCAGTGTGCACGCTGAGGTCGTAGGTGAGCACCTCGTCGATGCCCGGCTGCCAGAGGCTGTGCACCACAAAGAGGTTTTCGGTTTTCAGGTAAGCAGCAGGATTGGCAAACAACTGCACCTTGGGTATGGCGGTGTAGGGGCTGAAAAGTGAGGTAAAGGCCGAGCTGATGGCGCGGTCTTGGTAATATCCATCGCCACTGCGCCCGCTGTTGAGGTACACCCAGTCGATGTGCCACTGGTCGAACTGGCCATTCTGGCGGCTGAAGGACTGGAACTTAAAGGTAAAGCCCGGGTGGAAGAAGTTTGCACCCAGCCGGGCACCGGCTGCCCTAAGGCTGATGAGCACCTGTTGAAAAACGGTGGGATCGGTATTGGGATTGCCGCCCTGGCTCCATACCTGGCGCCAGACGCTATCGCTGTCCAGGAAATAGAGGCGGAGTGAATCGAGCTGGTCGGGGCGCTCGCCCAGCCCCTGCAGCTGCCAGTAAAAGCTTAATATAACACTTTGTTGTTCAGCATCAGTAAGCGAACCCAGCCTGATGGGTGCTGATTGAAGGCTGTCGGTACGGCCTACGCTGTTGGAGGTGGAATAGGGAGTTCCATTGGCATCTACGCCATCAAAGGTAACCACACCCCAGCTGGGCGGATTGATGGCCTCCCCATAGCTGATGGTGCTGGTGGTGTTAAAGGGCCAGAGAATAGAATCCGGACGTTGCCCCCTGTAGCTAAAGTCATCCCAGAAGGGGAGGGAGAGGCTATCGCCCGGGGATTCCAGCGTATGTATAGGGCCTGGCCTAATATTTTTGTTGGCATGATACTTCTCCTCTGTTGCAGCTCCGGTGGCAGGGTGGGGCAGCACCTGTAGCTGGGCAAAGCTGCTGCTGGCAAAGAGTAAGAGGAGTAAAGTAAAGAGTGTTTTCATGCGTTATCAAAGCGGGCTGTACTTTTACAACAAGGGATTATTTCCTTCACTGCGGATATAGTATCAATACCTAACGAACGTATCAGGCAGTAAATTGAATAAACCCTGATGGAAAAGCAAAGGGGTGCTGTTTTTTTCTGCGTGTATGGCCCCCGGATCACTACTTGCACACGTAGCTTGAGAAGCGTACTTCGATTGGGGAAAGGTGCCGTTTTATGGGCTGTTAAAGTGAATTAGGTTATTTGCCTGGGAAGGAGATGAGGGTTTGGAGAAAGGTGGGGATACTTTATGGCAGTGTATGCGCTTGGTCCTTAGGTACCCACTAATCAGCAGGTACTCACCTCTACTAATCATTAGGTACCCACCCCTACCCCTCCGAGGAGGGGAATTCGTTTGGAGTAGCAGTCTTTGCTTTGAAATGGATGGCTTTTGATATATCTGCCACAATTCTATTCTGAACAACAATTTATTTGACCAGTAATTTAGCAGTTACATCAAGTAAGGATGTTTAATACTAAGTGCTGCCAAAATTTAATGGTACGATAATCCCCTCCTCGGAGGGGTAGGGGTGGGTTACATCGGATGCTATGGGTACATTGAGGCTATTAGTAAAATAATAAAGGCCTGTGCAACTACATGCACAGGCCTCTACTATTATATATACTGCATCAAAAACTTATATAGAATCGAAAATTATTCATTGCCCAGGCCGCTGTCGTCGGTGCCGGGGCTGGGGAGGCCGGGATCTACCTGGCCGGGGCCAAATTTTACGATCCACAGGTCAACGGTTTCGCCAATCTGTACTTTGGCGCCTGCCGGCGGAATTTGTCTTAGTACGGTATTGGGTGCTTTATCAGGAGCAGCTTCGTAGTTGATCTCGCCTACCTGCAGTCCGGAGCCGATGATGTTGAACTGGGCTGTTTCCAGGTCCATCCCCATCAGGTTCTCAATAGTAAAAGAGCTGTTGCCCTTGCCATCGCCGGCAACCAGGTCAATCTTGGAGCCTTTGGCAATGTAGGCACCCTCTTCAATTGGGCGGCCTTTGTGCAGCTGCTTTAGCACGGCATTGGCAGCCAGGTTAGGCTCGTACGTAATCTCTCCCAGCTCCAGGCCAAAGCTTTGCAGCACCAGCTGTGCATTTTTCACTGATCCATCCACCAGGTTTGGCATGCGTACCTTTGGCGGATTTTTGGCATTAAGGGAGATGAACACCTTGCGGTTTTCCTTTACCTGGGCACCGGGCAGGGGGTACTGCTTCATCACCGTCAGGGGCGGAAATTCGGTACTAAAGGTAGAGTCATTTACCTCGTAACGCAGCCGGTGCTGATTCATAAAATCAGTAAGCTCGGCGTAGGAACGGCCCTGGATGTTTGGCACAGTAATGCTATCGCCGTGCTGGGTCTGGTTGGGCAGGTAAATGTTGAAAAAGAGGAATAGCAGAATAAACCCGACCACCACAATGATGGCCAGGTGAATCAATACATGTTTCAAAGAAGTCACTCTCATACTGTGGCTTTGTAGCGCTGGCGCTCGATCCCGTAAGTTAATATTGCATCAATAAATTCGTATGGCTTATAGCCGTTCAGGGCACTCTGGTGGAAGATACAGGTAGCTGGTGTCATGCCAGGCAGGGAGTTGATCTCGATGATCACAGTTTCCACCCGTCCGTCTTCGAACACCCGCACAAAAGCGTCTATGCGTGCATAGCCCTCTATGTTGGCAATGCGGGCTACCTTTTCCAGCTGTTTGCGCACTTCGGCTGAAATGCGTCTGTTCTCTTCCGGTGTGCGTGCATAACGTGCCGGGGTAATGTTCTGGCCTTCACCAGCCAAGAACTTCTCCTCCAGCGACAGTACCTCGCCACCTGCCAGCGATTCGGAAGGTTCAAACACCTCGTACTCTGTTTCGCCCCTATCGTTGCGGATGGTAAGCATGCCACCGGTTACTTCCAGGAAGTGCTTAGCCCCGGCTTTGCCAATAAATTCTTCCACCAAAAATACGTCTTTCTGCGGAAATTCCTCGTTGGCTTTCAGCTTAAGGGTTTTCATGGGCAGGGCCAGCAGCGCTGGTATATCCCTGAAAATCATTTCGCCAAAAGCATCCAGCTCTTCGCGGGTCTTTATCTTTTTTACCGCCGAGCTGCAGCCATCGTCTGAGGGCTTGGCAATCAGGGGCAGGCCCAGTTCATGAATCACGGCATCCAGCACCGCTTCGCGCTGGCTATTCCACTCCTGGCGGCTTACCAGGCGGTGTTTAGCTACCAGGATACCGTGCTCGCGCAGGCGCTTGTTGGTATCGAATTTATTGATGGTAAGCTGCGAGCTTTCTATGCCGCTGCCGTTGTAGGGCAAACCTACACGCTCCAGCTGCGCCTGCAGCGCACCATCTTCGCCGGGGCGGCCGTGCAGGGCAATAAATACGGCGTCTACAGCTTTGGCCAGCTCCTCGTAGTTCAGGGGCTGAAAACGCATCAAGTTCTGGTCTACATATTGCGATACCAGCGGCCTGGCCTCTTCAATGATCTGCTTCAGGAGCGGATGGTGCTCACCTTTCAGGTAAGCCTCTATCTTTTCCTTGATATCGTCGGCATTGTCTTTGAGCATGATGTTTACCGGCAGCTGGTACAGCTTGTGCTCTTCGTTGCTCCCGGTCAGGAACACGGGCACCGGCTGGTACTTAACCGAAGACGCTAATTTTTCAAAAATATTGCGTCCGCTTTCTACCGAAATATGCCGCTCGGAAGAGTAACCACCCATGATCACCGCCACGCGTACCTTCTCCGACTTTTGCTGCTGCAGCTGCTTCAGCTCGGCATCAAATGCCGTGAGCATATCGCGCAGCTCTTTGTTGCGCTTGCCGGTTTTAATGCGCTCTGCCAGCGAGGTGCGGATAATGTAGGTAAGGAACTGCGAGGGGTTCAGGCCAATTTCGGCAGCCTGGTGGAAGAAGAACGACGATGGCAACATACCCGAGGTGGTGTTGGGGTCGTTCAGGAAAATAGTGCCTTCTTCGGTAATAAAGCCGTCGATACGTGCATATACATTGGCGTGCAGCACCTCAAACAGGTGGCAGCACTCCTGGCGAATCTGCTGGATCTGTTCTACCGGCAGGTCAATGGGCGTAATCTTGCGGCTTACGCCCGGCAGGTACTTGGACCGGTAATCAAACACATCAGTGCTTTTGATGATCTGCGTAGGGGGCAGGGCCATGGGCTGTCCCTTTTCATTCTGCACCACAATGCAGCTGAACTCTTTACCCTTGATGAAAGACTCCAGCAGCACGGTTTCCTCGCTGTTAAGCGGTGTAAGTACGGTGCTGGCAGCATGTTTTGCCTGCTCATCGAGGTACTGCAGCAGCTCGCTGGGGTGGTGTATCAGCTCCTGCGCCTCACCGGCATATACCGGCATGCCAATGCCTTCCCGAATATCGGTAAGCACGGCCAGAAACATAATTTTTTCGTCGAGCGATTTTTGCTGCCAGGCCTGCAGGTCTACTTCCTGTAAAAAGAGACTTTTATTTACGGCAGTAGTAAAGCCTTCCAGGCTGTCGTCGCGCAAAATAGACACGCCAATGCTGGAGCCCTGGTTAGGGGCTTTAAACACCATAGGCAGGCCAACAGCTTCTTTCGCTGCCTGGAAGAATGCGGATTTATCGGTTGCCTGCAGCCACTCCTGCCGGTTAATATCCCAGCGTTTGGGGCAGGGAAAACCGGCATCTTCCATCAGCTTCTTCTGGATGATCTTGTTGATGCCAATGGCAGAGGGCAGAATGCCGCAGCCGGAGTAGGGAATATCGTACCACTCCAGCAGGCCTTGCAGGTTGCCATCTTCGCCATAAGGGCCGTGCAGCGCCAGAAAGGCAAAATCGAACAACTCCCGGAACTGGTGTGGCTCTACCTTGCGGCCTACTTCGGAAATAAGCTCCTGCAGCGCCTCAGGCGAAAGCTTGCCCAGCGACTCGATGTATACCTGGAAAGGCAGCTCAGAGTGGGGCAGGTGTTTTGCAGGCGGGTAAAAGTCGCGGATGGTGCCTTTGTACACATACTGCCAGTCGAGCAGAATAAAATGCCCGAGGCTGTCTACAAAAAGGGGTACGGGTTCAAAGAGCGCTTTATTAAGATTATCGTATACGGTACGGCCGCCTGCGAAAGAGATTTCACGTTCGCGCGACTGGCCTCCAAAGAAAATACCAATTTTCATGCTTTGCTATATCGTTGCCTGTCTGTCTAACATCTGATTGTGGGGAGGGAGTTCTCCGGCACACCTGTCAATTTTCTCTGCAGCAAGCGGGCATTCGCTGCCTGACACTGCAAAAGGTACAATTCAGTATGCGCTTAGCGGGTCAGTACCAGCTTGCGGCTGGTATTGAGGCTGGCACTCCGGATACGAAGATAATAAATGCCAGCGGGTAAGTCGGGTACCTGTAAGGTATAAATTTGATTTAACGTATTTGGAAAGTTATTCCTGCTGATAAACGATCCGTTGGTGTTGAATAATTCCACTACCACCGCTTCGCCCTGGGGGTTTTCCATGTTGAAGAAAAGGTTAAACTCACCACGGGCCGGGTTGGGGTAAAGGGATACACTGTTGCGCTCGGGCAGGGGCGCAGGGATGGGCTGATCGGATAGGAAGAATTCAATTTCATCGATGTAAACAGCTGCCCTGTTTTGTCCTTTTGAAACAAAGGCAACCCGCACATCCGATTCTCCAACCAGCTCATGTAGGCTGATAAAATCTTTGCGCCAGCTGGAGGTTTGCTCTGGGACCTCCGGCGCCTGCTGCATCTGGGGGTTTAATTCGCTGTACTCTTTTTCCCACAGGCTGATGGGCCAGGTAAGGCCATTGTCCAGGGACGCACGGATCTGCAGCGAAACATCGCCATTGCCCCCTGCATAATACCAGAACTGCATGCCAGCGGCAGTGGTGTTGCTGATGTCCAGGATGGGGCTCGCCAGCCATTTTTCGCGCATGCGCGGGTTGCCGGCATTATCAGCAATAGCGGCATAGTTAATGCCTTCAGCCTGTGCATAAGGCCCTGTGATATCAATTGCTTCCCAGCCGCTAACATCCGGCACGGGGCTAACAGAGGTCCAGCTATAGTCTGCAAAGGTAGTATTACCAAAACTTTCGCGGAAGGGCAGCTGGCTGGTGGCAGGGTTAATGGCAAACTGCCTCCGGAGCTGGTTATCGATCTCTGCTCCGTCGGTTTGTTCGTTAGGCGAATGCACCAGCAGCTCCAGCAGGTGTGTGCCCTGCTCCAGCATTGGCAGAACGCCCAGTGATACGACCGTTTTCTGCTGTGGCTCCAGCACAATGTCTTTTACCTTCACTTCTCTTAAGGGCTCGCCATTCAGCGTGAGTTGCACGGCGTAAGAGGTAATGGTTTCAATGCCCTGGTTCTTGATTTCGACCCGTATAGGGCTTGAACTATTGCCGAAAACAGGGCTGGGCTGTACTATATCGGTAAGTGCAATGTTAAGCGGCGCAGCAATAAGGTTGTTTATGCTGATGTTATCCAGGTAAATATTATTGCCGTAATCATTGATCCCTGTAAACAGCACCTGCACATTTTCCATGCCTGCATAGGCCGAAAGATCCAGCTCTATGGTGCGCCAATCCCCTGCACTGGCGGGGGCAAAGGGTGTATTTAGGGCTGCTGCGGTTGCCAGCTCATCGCCGGAGGCCTCAAAAATAAGTTCTGCAGTTTGCAGGTTGGTGCGGCAGTCGGTGGTAACATATACCTTCAGGCCGTCGTTGCTGCTGTTCTGGTAGCGGGCATGCGCGATATCAAAGCTAAGATAGGCCCTTTCTTCCAGGCTTAGGTCCAGGATAGGGCTTGCTAAAATATCCTGCTGGCCAATGGCTTCATATTCGTAGAAGTTCAGATGTGCAGCCGTATTACCAGCGGTAACACCATCGGGTACATCGGCCAGCTGCCAGGTAAAGCCAAAGTCTGGATTTACAATGGTAAAAGGACTAAGGCCACTCTCAAACTTTTGGGTAAAGGGGAGGGTGGTTTTGAAGGGCACTACTATTTCGGCCAGTGCTATATTGTTGGTCGTCTTGTTATCCTGGCCGGCATTGGTTTGTGTAATGGTGGCTGATATTTGCTGCTGCCCGGCGGTGGGGATCTGCAGATCATCCAGCTCCATGTCAATGCTTTCGAGGTAAGCAAGGTTAGTTTTGAGGGTGTAAGTTTTTACCAGTTCCTGTCCTATTTTCAGCTCTATCTTTACTTCGGTTACCTGGGTGTTGCCATAGTTGCGTACCTGCAGCGATGGTTTGTAGCTGCCGTTACAAAACTGTATGGGGGTGAGCTGCAGCTCCCGGAGGCCGGCATCATTGGCAACGGTGGTAGGCTCCTGCTTACCGGGTGAGAGGTGCAGGTCTTTGCGGCGCGGGCTGTTTTGCAGTACCACATGCAGTCGCGCTTTCTGTCCGGTGGTAAAAAGCGACATACAGCCATCGTCGGTATAGTCCATGTAGTTCTGGTACATGGCCGGGCCGCCGGTGCATGCACTTGCAATACTTTCACTGGGGCAGCCTTTATGGTCTTTGTCTACCAGCGGGGTATCGGTTACAAAATCGTCTTTGCTGCAATTGCCATCGCCCCAGATGTGGCGCAGGCCTAAATAATGGCCAATTTCGTGGGTGGCGGTGCGGCCTTTGCTGGAGCTGATCGCCCTGTAGCCGGTGCCCAGGTAGCGGTAATCAATCACCACCCCGTCGGTTTCATCGGCTATATCGCTGAAGTTAAGCCCCGATAAGCGATCAGATTGCGGAAACTGTGCCCAGCCGATCACCGGGCTGGAGAGCTCTGCTGAATACAGGTTCAGGTACAGATAGGAAGGCCAGTGGCTAAGGCTCTTAAGGTTAATATCGCGGGCCTGCGACCAGTTTGTTTCTGTAGAAGCTACCCTGTTGATGCCGGTGGTAGGCAGGCCTTCGGGATCCTGCTTTGCCAGCACAAATTCTATTTCCGTATCTGCTGCCAGGGCTTTAAACTCGGCGGGAAGCCTGTTGATGGCAGTGGTATTCCTTGCCCTGAAGTCGTCGTTCAGGATTTTGAGCTGGGAGAGGATCTGCTCATCGGGAATGTTGGTGCCAGTGCCTATTGCTTCGCCCTTGTGTATGACGTGCACCACCACAGGGATAATATACCTGGCTTCGGCATTGGTGCTCGCCGGCTGAATGCGCTGGTCTGAAAGTTTCTTTTTATGCTGAATCCACTTTTCAAATTCAGCTTCATCGTCAAAAAGTACAGGTTCCTGCTCCTGCAATTGCTTTTGGTAGAGCACGGTTGCACATTTCTCCTGGGCCTGCAGGAAGAGTGGGAACAAAAAAAGTCCGATGCCTAGCAAAACTTTCATCCTGGAATGGGGCAGAAGCTGGTATACCTCCGGAGTGATAACCAAATTTTTGTTTGTTGGTTACAGGCTTATCAAAAGTGATAACTATTGCATATTAAAGGCTTACGGCTGCATTTAGTATGCTGATCTTTAAATATAAAAAAAATCCCCCGGAATTTTCTCCGGGGGCAAAATTTTCCATGCACACCCTAATTGGCGCTTGCAGAAGTAAGGTTTACAGCTTCTACGCCTTTTACCTGTGGTACTTCACGGCGTATGGCTTCTTCTATACCAGCCCTGAAGGTCATGGCCGACATGGGGCACGACCCGCATGCGCCCAGCAGTTCCAGGCGTACCACATGATCGGGTGTGATTTCCAGCACCTTCACATTGCCGCCATCTGCCTCCAGGTAGGGCCTGATGCCTCCTAAAGCAAGTTCTACTGCATCGTATAATTGATCTAGCTCCATATTGCTATTGTACTTGTACTACCTTGGTTTGTTCTGTGTTTGCGTTGCGTATGGCCACCTGGCGTGCAAGTGTTTCGGCAATTACCTGAAATGCTTCTGCGGAGGCATCGTGCCTGAGCACGGATGGATAACCGCTGTCGCCACTTTCACGGATGCTCTGCACCAGGGGTACCTGCCCCAGCAGGGGAACATCATACTTATCGGCCAGCTGCTGCCCGCCTTCTTTGCCAAAAATATAATATTTATGGTCGGGCAGTTCGGCAGGAGTAAAATACGCCATATTCTCCACGATACCCAATACCGGCACATTTATTTGTGGCTGTTTAAACATGGCCACGGCTTTGCGTGCATCAGCAACGGCAACTTTCTGTGGCGTGGTTACGATTACAGCACCGGTAACGGGCACAGTTTGCACCAGGCTAAGGTGTATATCGGAGGTGCCGGGGGGTAAATCGATCAGCAGGTAATCCAACTCACCCCAGCGGGTATCGGAAATAAACTGGCGCAGCGCCTGGCTGGCCATTGGTCCGCGCCATACTACGGCATGATCTCCCGGGGTAAGCAAGCCAATTGAGATAAGCTTTACCCCATACTGTTCAATGGGAATAATATAGGTTTTGCCTTGTTCCTGCTCCATGCCGGGCTGCTCATGCTCGCAATTGAACATGATGTGCTGTGAGGGGCCGAAGATATCGGCATCTATCAGGCCTACTTTGGCACCGGTTTTTGCCAGCGCTACTGCCAGGTTAGCTGTAACGGTAGACTTGCCAACGCCACCTTTACCGGAGGCAACGGCTATTATATTTTTTACCTGCGGCAGCAGGGGTGCATTGGAGCGGGTGCTGGTAACCCTGGAATTCATGTGTATGTCCAGGTCCAGGTCTGGGCCAAAAGCTCCTTCCAGGGCCTTCACGCATTCCATGCGTATAAATTCTTTCAGCGGACAAGCCGGTGTGGTCAGAACCACTACAAAGCTGATGGTTTTCTGGTGTACCTGCAGCTTTTCAATCATACCCAGGGTAACCAGGTCCTGCTTAAGGTCTGGATCCAGAACGGTACTTAAGGCAGCTAATACTTGTTCTTTGGTGATGCTCATGCTTGCTTTAATCTTGTTGCGGCTGACACGGAGGAACTGCAACACTACTGCAACAAACTTCTCTGCAAAATAGTGCTGACCGCGGGGGCAAAGGTAGCAAAAAACGAATGAGTGAATGAGCGATTGAGTGATTGAGTGAATAATTTGGCCGCCGGAGATTTATTAGCTTACTGCAATGGATTATTTACCAGTGTGTTTTCTGTCACTGGCTACTACTCCGCTGCCTGAATTTTTCCACAAACTCTTCTTCACTTTTATCCCGTTACGCCATACGTTATAAGTGCCACTAATTTTCTGACTAACTTAATATAACAGCCTTCTCCTTTATCCACCATAGCTTTATACAGCACCGGCCCCAATATTCACTCATTCTCTCATTCACTCATTCACTCATTATCATTACCTTTACCCATTCTAGAAAGAGCAACCAACGTGCAGCAACTGGAATTTAATATCTCTGAGGGTGGGGGTGAGCGGCAAACGCTTTTTTGCGATGTACTGCTGCCGGTACCCGTACCTAAACTCTTTACCTATCGTGTTCCCTATGCCCTGAACGATACCCTGCAGCCGGGTTGCCGGGTGGTGGTGCAGTTTGGCAAAAAGAAAATATTAACGGGCATTGTGGCCGAAGTGCACGACCGCATCCCGGAGGCCTATGATGCCCGCCTGCTGCTGGAGCAGCTCGATGAGCAGCCTGTAGTACAGCCGGTGCAGCTGAAGCTGTTTCAGTGGATGGCTGATTACTATATGTGCACACCCGGTGAGGTGCTGAACGTGGCCCTGCCCAGCGGCCTGAAGCTTAGCAGCCAGTCGCAGGTACAACTGCACCCCGATTTTAGCTACCTTACCTCCGAACATACTTTTAATGAAAAGGAAAAGCTGCTGCTGGATACCCTGCAGCAAAAGCAAAGCCTTTCTTATGCCGATGTAGAAGCCCTGCTGGGGCAGAAATCGCTCTACCAGCTGTTTAAAAACCTGCTCTCCAAAGAAGCCATTCTGCTGTTTGAGCAGGTGCAGGAAAAATATAAACCCAAAACGGTGCGGAAAGTGCGCCTGCAGGAGGGGCTGGTGCAGGACCATGCCAGCCTGGAAGCCTTGTTCAAAGCGCTGGAGAGCCACCCCAAGCAATCGGATGTGCTCCTGAAGTACCTGCGCGAGGTGCCTGTGCTGCAGCAGCCCGGGCGTAATGCGGCAGGCCTGATGAAGTCGGAGCTGGTAGATGCACAGATATCACCATCATCCGTGCGCACCCTGGTGAAAAACGGGGTGCTGGAAGAGTTTGAAGAAACCGTGCCGCGCTTCTGGATACCGGAAGGAGACAGCAGCATCGACATACGCCTGACCGATGATCAGCAAAGCGCCCGCCAGCAGATCCTGGACCACTTTGAAGAAAAAGATACCGTGCTGCTGCATGGCATTACCGGCTCGGGCAAAACCGAGCTCTATATTTCACTGATCCGCGAGGCATTGGATAATGGTGCACAAGTGCTTTACCTGCTGCCCGAAATTGCCCTGACCACGCAAATCGTAGGCAGGCTCAAGAAGATCTTTGGCGGGCAAATGGGGGTGTACCACAGCCGTTTTTCCGATAACGAGCGGGTGGAGGTATGGCAGGGAGTGCTCAACGGCAGCTTTCCGCTGGTGGTGGGGGTGCGTTCTTCCATCTTTTTGCCTTTTCACAACCTGGGCTTGATCATTGTAGATGAGGAGCACGAAACCTCCTATAAGCAGTACGATCCTGCCCCCCGCTACCATGCCCGCGATACGGCCCTGGTGCTGGCGAAGATGCATGGCGGCAAAACCCTGCTGGGCTCGGCCACACCTTCCGTAGAAAGCTACTACCAGGCAGAAAATGATAAATACGGGCTGGTGGAGCTGACCAAACGCTTTGCTGATGCGCAGCTGCCGGCCATAGAGCTGGCTGATACCCGTGTGGCGCAAAAGCACAAAACCATGAAGGCCATGTTTACCGAGCAGCTGGTAGAGGCCTTGAAAGGTGTAGTGCAGCGCCGGGAGCAGGCCATCGTTTTCCAGAACAGGCGGGGCTATGCCCCTTACATTAACTGTGAGGAGTGCAGCTGGATACCCAAGTGTGTGAACTGTGCCGTAAGCCTTACCTACCACATGCAGGCTAACGAGCTTCGCTGCCACTATTGCGGGCTTAAAGAGTATGTGCCTACCGCCTGCCCGGCATGTGGTTCGCACAAAATAAAAACAGTGGGCTATGGTACCGAAAAGCTGGAGGAAAGCCTGCGCCTGCTGGTGCCCGAGGCTACCGTAGAGCGCATGGACCTGGATACCACCCGCCGCAAAAACAGCTTTCAGACTTTATTTGATAGCTTTGGCGAAGGAAAGATTGATATTCTGGTAGGTACCCAGATGGTAAGCAAGGGGCTTGATTTTGAGGGGGTAACCCTGGTGGGGATCTTCGATGCCGACCGCATGCTGCACTACCCCGATTTCCGCTCGCACGAGCGTACCTACCAGCTGGTTACCCAGGTAGCGGGGAGGGCAGGGCGCAGCAGCAAGCCGGGAAAAGTGATCATCCAGACCTCCAACCTGGAGCAGCCCATCCTGGAGCGCATCATCCAATCCGATTACGGAGGGGTGTACCGCAACGAGATCAGGGAGCGGCGTGAGTATTTTTACCCGCCCTTCAGCCGCCTCATCAGGCTGGTGGTGCGCCACAGTGAAAAAGAGCTGGCCGAAGCGGCCGCCAAAGACCTGACAGAACGCCTGCAGCACCAGCTAAGCAAGCAGCGGGTGCTGGGGCCCGAAGAGCCGCTGGTGGGCCGCATCAGGGGATTATACCTGATGCACATTACCATTAAACTGGAGCGGCAGGGCATCGATGTGCAGGGGGTAAAGCAGTTTTTACTGGAACAGAGCCAGCAGCTGATGAGCGAAAAAGAATATAAAAAGGTAGAGGTAATACCTGATGTAGATCCCTATTAGCAGTTAGTGGTTTTTAAGCTTAGGAAGCGCGAAAAAATCGGTACAGCAGGCATTTACCACTGCTGCTGCTTTTTGCGTTATTAGCTGTTGATGCGCCCTGTACCACTAGATGACCTTTTTAAACTGAATGAAAGAAAACAAGCGACTGTATTCCCTGGATTACCTGCGTGGGCTGGCGGCACTGGGTATTATGATTTACCATTACCTGAGCTGGGAGTATGGTACTTTCGAGGCCGATAGCTTCCTGGGTAGGATAGGCATCTACGGTGTTGCTGTTTTCTATGTGCTTAGCGGACTCACACTCTACCATGTGTATTTCCATAAAATGGATTTCAATTTTGGCAGCCTTAGCGATTTCTATATAAAACGCATCTTCAGAATCTTTCCATTACTCTGGCTGGTAATGCTCATTACCATCTATTTGGCAGAGCAGAAGCCTGATGGCTATACGGTCTTTCTCAATTTTACCGGCCTTTTCAGTGTGCTGAGCTGGGATAACTATATAGGGGTTGGCGTGTGGTCTATCGGGAATGAGCTGGTTTTTTACCTGTTTTTTGCACTCTTCATTGTGTTGAGCAAAAAGCAGAAGGGCTGGTTTTATGCCCTTAGTGCTGCTATCCTGCTGCTCCACTTTTATTTTGCTTTCTTTATGCTGCAGGAGGAGTCAGATCTTAGCAGGCAGTGGGCTGTTTATGTGAACCCGCTTAACCAGGTGTTCCTGTTCCTGGCTGGCTACCTGATCGGCTGGTGGGGGGAGGGGCGGGAGGTACCGTACTACCTCTCTTTTATACTGCTGGCCCTTTCTGTTGCTGCCTTTATTTTTTATCCGGTTGAGGGAGACCAGATCATGCTGGTGACCAATACCAACAGATTAGTGTTTACGGGTATTTGTTTGCTGCTGTGTTTTGCCATCTACAAAACAGACTTCAGCTTGCCGCCCTTTCTGCACCAAAAGCTGCGGATGCTGGGCGAAGCCAGCTATTCGGTTTACCTGCTACACCCAATTGTGCTGCATTATGTGAAGCTTGGCTTTGCGGCTTTGGGCGCACAATACATGACTTTTTCCGTACCTGCACAGCTGTACACCGCTGGCTTACTCACGCTCCTGATCAGCTACCAGGTTTACAAAAGATTCGAAAAGCTGTTTATGAAAGCAGGTAAATCAGCTGCCGAAATCTACCGCCCTGCTGTTTAACAGCTCTTATATGGCTGATAGGATAAGTTAAAGATTAGCCCCTGGTGCAGCAGCTACAATCGTAAAACCGAATCTGCATACATCAAGCTGTGAGCTAATGGGTGCTACCAATGGCACCGCAAGCGATCTTTGGATTGTTGTGGGGGTGATTCTGGTGGTTGGGGTCGCACTCCATCATAAAATCTTCGGGCTGTTCGTGCAGCATGATCATTTTACCTATAACATCCAGGGGAGATCCGTCGCCAATGGCCCATAAATTGGTTTTTAGGGTAAGGGTGCCAGTGCCATCGGATCTTATTTCAATATTGCCTATATCGCCCAGGTAAGGCCTGCCCCAGGTGCCATCCAGGTTAGGTACCTGGCAGTAGGAGTCGCTGCTGCCACCATTCCAGTGCATGCCGGGGTTTTCGCAGCTGCCTTCGTGCAGGTGAACAGCGTGTGAACCTCCTGCCGGTAACCCAGCCACTTTCAGGTTTAGGGTAACAATGCCATCCTGCTGGTCAAAAAAGGCAGCGCCTACCCTTTTGGGACTGTTACTGGTATCAAGGGTGTAAATATCAGCAAGGGCAGTGGGTACATGGGGCTCTGGCTGATCCTCTTTTCTGCAGCCTGCCAGCAGCATCACTCCTGCAAAAAGAATAGATAAAGCAGTTTTCATTGTAGAAAGGGATAAAAATTAATGACCACACAGCTGGCTTCTAATTTAGATGGGATAGATCTCCGGAACAAAGCAACATCTGAAATTCTGTAATCACCCCACATATAAGCTAACGGTTCATGTTTATATCATAGATAGTGTTATTCCTGCCGGCATCCCATAACAAGCTGGGACCATGGCTGTTGGAATATTGAACTAAACAGTAAATTCATGACTGAAATCAAGGCAAACAAACTATCAGATTTCACAAAAAACGATCTGCGCCTGGAGCCTGAAGTTACAGGCAGTAGCCATATTAACGTTGGTACCACGGAACGTATTGTTTCTGTGGGAGCCGGCGCTGCACTGCTCTATCTGGGCTTCAAAAAATTCAGCATCACCAATGTATTATTAAGCATTGCAGGGGCTTCTTTTATGCACAGAGGACTTACCGGACATTGCGGTGTTAATGATATGATTGGCAGGAATACTGCCAGCAAAGAGGGCGTACCGGTGGTTGTTAAAAAATCTGTAACGATCAACAAGCCCCGTGAAGAAATATATTCCTCCTGGCGGCGGCTGGAGACTCTCCCAAACTTTACGAAGCATATTACCCATGTAGAACCCCTGGATGCAGAAGGTAAACGCTACCACTGGCAGATGGAAGTACCTAAGCTGGGTAAAAAGATTGATTGGGAGGCCGAAATAGTGGAGGAAACACCCAACGAACGCATTCTGTACCGTACCACCAATGGCGCTGATGTGAGCCAGTCAGGTGAAATTACTTTCAAAGATGCCCCCCAGGGCCGGGGAACCGAATTACACGCAACCATCAAATATTATGCACCTGAGGGTTATGTAGGCGGAGGAGTGGCAAAAGCATTGAATCCACTAATAGAGAGCATAGTGCATGAAGATATGCGACGTTTTAAGCACCTGATGGAAACAGGAGAGATTCCTACGATAGAAGGTCAGCCTTCGGGCAGGGAAAACAAAAACTATTAATTTTTTGAACAACTAAAAATTTTTAAGATGAAAGCATTGTGTTACGTAGGCATAAACAAATTAAATACAGAGCGGGTACAGGACCCTGAAATTATCAATGCCGGTGATGCCATCATCAAAGTAGGCTTATCGTCGGTTTGCGGATCTGATCTTCACCTGCTGGATGGCTATGTACCCACCATGAAAGAGGGCGATATTATCGGCCACGAATTTATGGGCGAAGTGGTAGAGGTTGGCCCGGATGTAAAAAAGCTCAAAAAAGGAGACCGGGTAGTGGTGTGCTCCATCTTAGGCTGTGGCGAATGCTGGTTTTGCCAGCATGATGAGTATTCGCTTTGCGATAACTCAAACCCGCACGAGGAGATTCTGGAAAAAGCCTACGGACATGCAACGGCGGGTATTTTTGGATACTCCCATGCTTTTGGCGGCTATGCAGGCAGCCATGCTGAATACATCAGGGTACCATTTGCCGATAAAGGCTGCTTTAAAGTACCTGAGGGACTTACTGACGAGCAGGCCCTTTTCTGCTCAGATGCATTTCCGACAGGTTATATGGCGGCCGATATGGCCAATATCAAGCCAGGTGATGTGGTGGCTGTCTGGGGCTGTGGCGGAGTTGGACTAATGGCCATTCAGAGTGCATATTTAATGCGTGCCGAGCGTGTTATTGCCATAGATCGCCTGCCGGAGCGCCTGAATATGGCTAAAAATATGGCCAAAGCCGAGGTGCTGAATTATGGCGAGGTAGACATCCAGGAGGCCCTGAAAGAAATGACCGGTGGCCGTGGCCCCGACAGCTGTATTGATGCCGTGGGCATGGAGGCGCACAGCTATGGCGCTGACTACTATTACGACAGGGCTAAACAAGCTGTACGTTTACAGACCGACAGGCCAACAGTGTTACGGGAAACAATTATGGCCTGCCGCAAAGGAGGTACCGTTTCTATTGTAGGCGTCTATGGGGGGCTGATTGATAAATTCCCAATGGGGGCTGCCATGAACAAAGCACTGCACCTGCGCATGGGACAGATGCACGGGCAACGCTACATACCAATGTTGCTGGAGCATGTGCAAAAGGGCGAGGTAGATCCTACTTATATGCTCACCCATAAATGGTCGCTGGAAGACGGGCACGAAGGTTACCAGATGTTTAAGAAGAAAAAAGATAATTGTGTGCGGGTGGTATTTGCTCCCTCCATGTAATTCCTCCTTGTAAAGAGCGGAGCATTTGCTCCGCTTTTGTTTTGCTAGGCCTGCTCTTTCAGGTATACCCTGAAGGTGCTGCCGATGCCTTCTTCGCTTTCTACTTCTATTTTGCTATCGGTGCTCTCCACTATTCTTTTAATGATGAACAAGCCAATGCCACTGCCTTCCACATGCGAATGCAGGCGCTTGAACATCGAAAAAATATTATATTGTTTATCGGCAGGAATGCCCAGACCATTGTCCCGGATACTGAACAAAACATAGTTGTCAGCCGGTTCTACCCTGATTGTTACAACTGGCGTACGATCAGGAGCGCAGTATTTAAGGGCGTTGGTAAGCAGGTTATGCACAATGCTGCGAAACTTACTTTTAGGAAAACTAAGCGTAAGGTCAGGGGAGCAGTGAACGTCTATGATTGCACCGGCGTTTTCGATTAGCTTGTGGATGAGGGTTTGTACCTCGCCAATCACATCAAAAGCATTGGTCTGTACATCATCATCTGAATCCTTTTTATGAATGAGCGCTACCTCTGTAAGATCTTTGATGGTGGCCAGGAAACGATCTATCGATACATCTACCATTGCAAACAGGTACTGGAGCTTTGGGTCAGCATTCTCTGACTTTTTTCTGATGAGGGTGATCAGCCCTTCGATATTTGCAATGGGGGCCTTCAAATCATGTGAGGCGGTATAGACAAAGGCATCCAGGTCATTTACGGCCCTGCTTAGCTGCTGATTTATTTTCTGCAGTTCTTCTACCTGGTGTTCTACCTGCTCCTGTGCCAGCACTTTATCTGTAACATCGGTGATCAGGCCCAGGCGGTAAGGCACCCTGTTTTTGATGGTTATTTTGGCAAGCCTGATTTCCAGCACCTGTGCCTGGTGGCTGTTACGTTCAATGGTAAGATGCTCGGTGCTGTTTTGGGTACTCTCGAACAACTGCGCCAGCTGTATTTGCTGATCTGCCTCGAACAGCTTACTGAATGGCGCACCGATGAGCTCTTTTTCTGTGTCGCCTAATATTTTAGTGGCATATCTGTTTACGGCCAGCATCAGCCCTTTTTCAGTCATGAGTACAGCCCCAATGGGTGCTTCCTGCAGAAACTTGTCCAGGTACTCCGATTTTATATCTTCATATATATGTGTGTTTGGGTCCTGCAGGGCCTGGGCAGTTTTTAGGCGTACGTAGTTGCGCCGCTGCTGGGTTTTAAGAACGGCATTTTGGGTAGCACTTGCCAGCCCATTGCCGGCATCGCTCGCCAGGCTTTGCACATTATTACCAATGAAAGGTGTAAAGAGCAGGGCCTGCTTCATTTTTGAAAAGCTTCGGCTGTCGTTTATGATGAGAACGGAAAGGTAGCTGTCTACGGAGTGGACCATCTGTGCCAGTTTTATGGGATTGCCAACCACTTCTCCAATCAGGTAAACATCTGCAGCTTTTGCCTGCTGCGCCAGTTCTTCACGCGCTTCGCTTTCGGGTATTTCTATAAACTCATCTGCTTCCTCAACAGCATTGATGCCCTCCGGATTGTTGCTCAGAAAGCCCACGCCCGATAAACCAGCGCTTGCCCCGCTGGCACTTGTCAGACTCGGACTCGCAAGCCCATGCCGCAGTGCTTCAATACTCGATGCTGTTAAACCAGTATATGCTATTCTCGCCATTAGGTACAATAAAATCAATCAGATAGAATTGGCTGGTCGAGCAGGGCTCTGCCAAGCCAGGTGTAGAGCAGGTCGGTTGTGGGAGACATGATATGGGCTGCCCTGGCATCGCGTAGCAGTACATCGAAGCGGCTATTTTCCCGATAAGCAATACCGCCAGACAGTGTCATGGCTTCATTTACAGCTTCAACGGCACAATTAGCCACTTCGGCCTTTGCAGAAAGAAGGGCAGGTAGTGCTTTGAAATTGTCAGCGTCGCCCTCCTGTGCAGCAAAGTAAATAAGCCTGCGCGTGCGTTCTATTTTAGCCCATAAAGATCCCAATTTGTGCTGTAGCACATGTACCTGGCTTAGGCCTGCGCCACTGTGCGCATAATTTCTGCGTTGGAGGTGATCGCGAGCCTCGTTAAAGGCAGCCTGTGCTATACCAAGGTAGGTGCCGGCCATGGCTGTTAAAAAGAACGGCGCCACGACATTAAAAATATACCACAGCTGATCTCCCTGCTCACCAAGCAATTGACTGGCGGGAACCCTGGCCGACTGAATATCCAGTCCCCTGGATGAATTTCCGCGCATACCCATGCCCTGCCATTTTGGTCCCCATACTAATCCATCAGTTTTTTTGTCTACCACAATGCAGGAGAACAAATTGGGGTCAGCATCCGGGTCTACAGCTACTGTGGATATAACGTAAGAATCGGCATGTTCGCCGTTGGTGATAAAGGATTTCTTTCCTTTTATACAAAATTCATTGTCAGAGAGCGGCAGCAGCTGGGTCTGTGGATAGTAAAAATGTGAACCTGTGCCGGGTTCACTTACCGCCAGGGTGGTGAGGTGCGCTCCCTGCGAAATAGGTACCAGGTATTTTTCTTTCTGCCAGTCGGTTGCTTTGGCGGCTATAACAGCGGTGCCTACACAGTGCATGCCAAAACAAAGGCCGGTAGAGGCGCATGCCTCACCCAAAGTCTCTGCTACCCGCGCAAGCGCAAAAAGTCCGTGGCCATGACCTCCTGTTTCCTTAGGAGCCATCATGCCTCCCATACCGGCATCTAAAAGTGACCTGATGCTCTTTTCAGGCCATACAGCTTCTTTGTCTACCAAAGCCGCTTCTACAGATAGAACTTCAGTTGCCAGCTGTCTGGTCTTTTTCAATATTTCATCTAATTGCATGCAGAGTTATTACGTAAACTGGGGCTGAAACCAGCAGCATATATAGTATGAAAAATTGTGCTGGCCAAAGAATGTTCAAAAAACGGAGCTTGAACGGCTTCCAATCCTGAGATCATGTTTAAACTTTACCCTTTGCCCTTAAAACCATCACGGCACCGGCCGCCCGGTTCAGGGCTCTGCTAAATCTATTTTCTCTCAACATAATACCATTATGACTCAAGAAAATATATTCATCATAACCCTGCATTGAAGATTTAAGGTGCAAAAGCAAAATTTAAATATGATCTGAACAAGTCCGGCTGTTGCGCATCTCTGCTTAGAAACTGCTCAAAATAATTTTATAGCCTTTCCAGATTTGTTCTGGTAAGCTCCGATGCCTGCAGTGTGCCTGTGTTGATGGTGGACATGGGTTCAAACAGCAGTACATGGGCTTCCTGCTCTGCAACCGGACGGTGCTCGGTGCCCCTGGGTACAATCATAAAGTCTCCCTTGTTCAGGATTACTGTTTTATCCCGCAGTTCCATGCGGAAGGAGCCCTCCACTACAAGAAAAAACTCATCTTCATGCTCATGCTGATGCCATATAAATGCACCTTTAAACTTGGCAAGCTTTACCTGCTGTCCGTTCAGTTCGCCTGCAATGCGTGGATTCCAGTAATCTGAAAACTGAGAAAACTTTTCTGTGAGGGTAACTTTATCCAGGTTTATCATATTTCAAGTGGGTGTAAGTGCACTAAATTAGTATTAATATGTATGCTTAGCTACGGAATATACATAAGCTTGGTGCAGATTACTTCGTATGTACAGGCTGTTTGTTTTACATTTTATCACTTTTAAATTTCTTAGTATGCTCACAAACCTGATCAACGAATTTAACGATGTTTTTGAAGGGGAGCCATGGTACGGGGCTTCTGTTCTTGATAGTTTGCAGGCTATGCCCGTTGAACTGCTGAATGATAAACCTTATGCTGCCGGGCATTCTGTGGCAGTGCTGCTGAAGCATATGCTGGCCTGGCGGATTTTTGTGCTGGAAAAGCTGAAGCAGAATAAAGACTATAAGATAGCGCTCAACTCCCCGGCAGATTGGGATCATGATTTCATTATAAGCGATAGCCGTGAGTGGCAGCAGCTTATAGAAACATATAAGCAAGCACAACAGGAGCTGATCGTGCTGTTAAAGGAAAGGGAGGAGGAGTGGTTGTTGGAGCAGGTGCCCGGTAATGACTATAGCTACCGGCATATGCTAAACGGAATACTCTACCATGATATTTACCACCTGGGGCAGATCAGGCTTAGCTGGAAAATGGCAGAACAGGAGCGCAGCAGGAGCTAACCCAAAATCTCCTTCACCCGGCCAATCTGCCCGTCCTGCAGCCTTACTTTTATGCCGTGGTGGTGGGTGGGGGAGCTGGTAAGCAGGTCTTTTACAACACCTTCGGTGAGTTTTCCGGAGCGCTGGTCCTGCTTCAAAACTATTTTTACCCTCAGCCCGGGTTTAACATCAGCTCGTCTGGTGCCGTCCATAGTGGTTTAAGCGTTTTGCGATTGATTTTCAGTTCTTAGCATTTTAAGGGCAAACCAGCCCATAATGCCAATCAGTAACAACATAATGCCCCAAAGCCATAATTTGTTAACAAAAAGGCTGCTGCTGGCAGGTAAATTTTTGTTCAGTGCAACTTCAAGTCCCAGCGAAACAAGGGCTGGCGATGGGGGTATCCTGTCGCTGAAAAGAGCAATATCATACTGGGCAGCTGTGGCCTCGGGATTGCCATACACAAGGTAGTAGCGGTCAACTCCCGCTGCAGTGCTATCAGTAGTGCTGGTACTGGCAGCACCCAGGCGGGTGGTAAGCGAATAGAGCGGGCCCTGCAGCTGTACACCGCTAATGCGCAGAGGCAGGTTATTGCCATTGTGAATGAGCAGCTTTAGCTTTTTGGCAATGGTGTTGTTGAAGGTAAACAGTGAATCTTCCAGGGAGCTGAGGGTGCCGGTAAAGAGGGTGCGGTAGTGGTAGCGCCAGCCGTTCTCAACCTTACTGCTGTCAATAGCATATTGCAGGCTAATGGGCCGGTAGTAATCAAAGGTATCCTGCACCTGTACCACCATCCGGGAGAGAGGCAGCGCCTGCGGAAGCTCCAGCATGATACTGGTTTGCTTTTCTTTCCTGTCTATTTCGGGTTTATATAAACTGAGGCTATAATGTTGGTATTCGCCGGTGCTACCGTCTTTTAGCAGGAGGGTAACAGGCATCAGCTCTGGCTTTTTGTCGCTGCTGATCTGCAGTCGCAGGTATTTGTAGCGAATGGTGGAGAAGCGCAGGGTCGTAAAGCTGTAGTCGGTATAGGCATTTTCTACTGATAGAATGCGGTAGTTGTCTAATATGGTAAACCACTCGCCCTGCCTGTGGCTGCCCTCCAGTTTTACCCGCCAGTCAAAGTTAGGATTGCCAAACTGCAGCTGTATTTCATTCAGTGCTCTTTCCTCGGGCAACTCGAGTGTGTAAAAGTAGTTCTCGTTTTTGCTGCTCTGATTTATCAATCTGAATGGCAGCTCACGTACTACTGTTTTAGCTTCGGAATTTTGCAGCAGGTAGGGCATCTCGAGCGTATCTCCGCCAGCTGCTATGCCCCATATCCTTAGGTCGGACAGGTCTGGATTTAGCCTGCTGAAGATATCGTTTGGCAGGGGAACGCTGTGCCAGCTGCTGCTTACTCCCTCCAGCTGCCGCTGGTACTTGTAACCCTCCCATTGCCCGAAACAAAGGGTGCTGCAAAGGAGCAGGAGCAAAACCATAGGGATGGACTTATTCATGGCTGGCATCGGCAATCAGGTGCTTGTACTTGTTGTAAAGAAACGAAATAATCAAGAGTAAAATGCCCAGCGACACCAGTACAATGGTTTTGGCGATGGTATCCAGGTGAGCGATATCGTAGAAAAACAGCTTAAGCAGGGTAATGCCGAACAGGATAAAGGCACCGATCCGCAGGTGTTTTTTCTTTTTGCCAATACCGATGCCAATGACAAGCAGGGCATAAATACCCCACAAGATACTAAGCCCCAGTTCATGGGCATTGCTGTAGCCGCCCAGGCTCATCCAATGCACCAGTTCGTCGCTGGCAAGCCAAAGTGCAGCACCGTACAACAGGAAATCATAGGCTATTTTGATATTGAGCTGCAAAAAGTCCTGCATTTTAAGCCGGTAGCACATCCACAGCAGCAAGGCCAGCAGGAAAAAGGAGAGGTAGCGGATCAGGACGTTGCCTATGCCCTGTGTATAATAAGCTGCTTCTGCAGAATCCTGCCATTGCATGCGCAGTGTTTTAAGGGCATTAAGCCCTTCTGTGAGAAAGCCAATGATTACCAGGCCTGCCAGGGCAAGGGTGAGCCAGCCCAGCTCCCTGTTGCGCAGTTTCAGGATGTTGAATAGTGCCAGGCCACACACAAACAGGAAGGAGTAGTTCAGCACCCACACTGTTTTAAACTGCAGCAGGCTGATGTTGTAGAGCCAGACGGGAGGCTCTGTTTCTGTTTCGGGAATGCTGATGTGGGAGGCCTCATAGCGCTGGGTCCAGTAGGCAGAAATTTCAAGCTCAAAAGCATAGTAGGCAGCAACCAGCAACAGCAGGCCCAGGATGTAGCTGAACATGCGCTGCAGTGGCCTTTTTTCTTCTGCTTTGCTGATGGTTTTATAATCAAACCAGGTCATAAAGGCAAAAGCAGCTATATACAGCAGGGAAGTGAGGAAATAAGGATTCAGCAGGGGCGTAAAGCTGTTATCGATGCCAGTGGTGTAGCCCATGGGGTAGTAAAGGGACCAGTCGTGCAGCAAGCTGGCAAACGCCAGCAGCATAAGCGGATAGGAGAGGTGTTCATAGATTTTTACACCCCTGCCACGGCCAATCCAGAACAGCAGGGCGGCCTCACCTGTCCAGAGTAGTGTTACCCAGTTACCTTCCAGCTGCACAGGTACAGCAATGGTGATGAACACCAGCACCAGCCCTGCCAGCAGGTAAAATAAATTCCTATCGGCAAGTGCTCTGCGGAACACCAGGGTGCAGACGCCAAAATGCACCAGGGCATTCAGCAGTGTGAAAAGGCCCAGGTACTGATCTGCAGTGGCGTGTCCGTCAAGAATGGCATAGCCAACACCAAAGAAAATAAAGGAGTTGAACAGCAGCAGCACCACATCGGCTTGTCCGAAAATCTCCTTCCGCGTAAGTTTATAGAGCAGGAAGGTGAGGTAGAAAATTGTGAAAAAGAGCGCGGCAAATCCAAGCCCGATGGCAAAGTGCTTTTCTACACGATAATCAAGGCTAAACCAGGCCAGGAAAATAAGCCAGGTAATGCCAAAGGCAAGGTAGTACAGCAGCTTCCAGTAGCGCTTGTAGGCAATAATAAGAATTCCCCCATTGATGATGGCCATGTAGCTGAAGAGTATGTGCACCCTGCCGGAGCCATCACTTAAGAGAAAAGGAACGGCATAGGCGCCCACCAAGCCTATGTGCGCAATTACCTGCATGTTGTAATGCAGGGCTGCCACCACCGTAAAGGCAGTAAACAGCAGCATAAGCCCAAACGTAAGTGCCTGTGGAAATATGCCATAGAAGCTGAAAGCTGCAAAGGTAATAAAGTACAGGATGGCCATGGAGCCGCTAAGCAGCACAGCACTGAAATTCAGGTAGTTTTTCTTCAGGTACATGGCAAAGCTAATCAGGGCCAGGCCGGCGGCATAACCCATGATGATGCGGGTAAGCGGGCTGATCAGCTCATTATCGATTGCATATTTTGCGCCTACTGCCACGCCAAAAACGATAATGATAATGCCTATTTTGTTGATCAGGTTTTCGCCGATATACTTCTCAAGGTCAGATTTTGGCCTGGGTGCCCCAACGGATGGTGCCGCACCGGATGGTATCGCTTCCGCAGGAGACGCCAAATCTGCAGGGGTATGGGTTGCTTTTCTGCTGTAGATTGGCTGGGCGGGTGGCAGGTTTACCACCGGATCATTTCCAGTATCTGGCGTTTTAAAGGGAGCGGGCGCCTTTTTGGGCTGCGCCAGATCAGTGGCAGCCGGAGGAGCAGGATGAGCTGTGGCTGATAACACCTGTCGGCGGAGCTCATTTACTTCCTGCTGAAGCTGTTCCTGTTTCAGGAGCAGTAGATCCAGCTGTTGCAGTAGTTTATTATCGTCAGGATTTTGCATAGGACCTAAATTTATACCTGCCCTCTAACCAACGCTCAAGGGAGCAATTTCTGCTGTAAAGCCTTGTTAATGGCTGCTAGCGGCTGGTGTATATTTACAATCGGTAGAGCAAGATAAGCATATTTTTATGCTGCTCCCTAATGTTATACCTGCTATGTGTATGGGTAGCAGGAGAGGGGTGTAAGATTTGAGCAGCATAAATCAAAACATTGCCCGCTTGAACGCTTAAGCCTATGTATACACGACCCGGCAGAGGAATAGCTTACTCAACTGCCACATAAAATTTAAAGCATGTGTACAAGGTACCAGAACAAATTAGCACCTTAGTACATTAAAATATTAGCACAATAGCCCTTTACCTCTATGATTGCACAAGCGCTGCAGAACCTCAACATAAAGAAACTTAATGAAATGCAGCTGGCCTCGCTGGAGGCTGCCAGGCAGGAGGCGGCGCTGATACTGCTGTCGCCTACTGGTTCTGGCAAAACCCTGGGCTTTTTACTGCCCATTCTGCAGGCGCTGGACCCGCAGCAGGAGGGGGTGCAGGCGCTGGTGCTGGCTCCCTCACGTGAACTTGCCCTGCAGATAGAAGGGGTATTCAGACAGATGGGTACAAGCTATAAGGTGAACTGCTGCTATGGCGGACACCCCATCAGGATAGAACAGAACAACCTGCAGCAGCCGCCGGCAGTGCTGATTGGCACCCCAGGCAGGATTGCCGACCACCTGCGGCGCGAAAGCTTTGACCCCACCACCATCCGCACGCTGGTGCTCGATGAATTTGACAAAGCCCTGGAATTAGGCTTTGAGCAGGAGATGGCTTTTATCATGGGGCAGCTGTCGGGGCTAAAAAAGCGCATTTTAACCTCTGCCACCAATATGGAGGAGGTGCCCCGCTTTACCGGCATCAGGGCACCCAAAGTACTTAATTTTTTAAGTGATGCTCCTTCTGAAAGACTTAGCCTGAAAGCAGTAAGGGGGGCAAGTACAGACAAGCTCGAGGCACTTTTTGTGCTCATCTGCACCCTGGACGCCAAGCCAGCCCTTGTGTTCTGCAACCACCGTGATGCCGTTGAGCGCATCAGCAAGCTGCTGGGGCAGAAGGGCATTGCCCATGGCACCTTTCATGGCGGTATGGAGCAGGAGGAGCGTGAGCGGGAGCTGATCAAGTTCAGGAACGGCAGTCATCGGCTGCTGATTTGCACCGACCTGGGCTCCCGGGGCCTGGATATTCCGGATATTGAATATGTAATACACTACCAGCTGCCAGCTGATGACAAGGCCTTTGTACACCGCAACGGCCGCACCGCCCGCATGACAGCCACCGGTACCGCTTATCTTGTACTGGCCGAAGAAGAGCCGCTGCCCCTTTACCTGGAAGAGGAGCCCCAGTTTGAATCTTTACCGGAGGCCGCATCACTGCCACGTAAATCGGAATGGTCTACCCTATACATCGGCGCTGGTAAAAAAGATAAAGTAAATAAGATTGATGTAGTGGGCCTTTTACTCCAGAAAGGTGGCCTTCAGAAAGAAGAGCTGGGCAGGATTGAGGTGCTCGACCACGCTGCCTATGCCGCTGTTAAGCGTACAAAAATGGATTCGGTGCTAAGCAAACTGCGCCACGAAAAGATCAAGAATAAAAAGGTAAAGTTTGATCTTTCGAAGTAGAGTTGCTAGTCATTATCAGAGTGCCCGACGAGGGAGTTAATTCCCCTGGCTATTTGAATGATAGCCATAAGAAGACCCCGGACTGAAGTCCGGGGCTAAATAATTTAGTTGTTATGCTAACCAATCTTAGGACTAGCTCCTGACTTTAATTAGCACCGGGTTTTAACCCGGGGTCTAAATCCCTACTCCACAAATTTTAAACAAACCGGAGTTGGAATTTCAGTATTGATGCCGGTTTCCTGGAGCAGGCCTGTGTTCTGGTTTATGCGGAAGGTTACTACATTGCCGCTGTCCTGGTTAGCCACCAGCAGAAACTCTCCGTTGGGGTGTATTACAAAGTTGCGGGGGGTGAGTCCGAAAGTAGGCTGATGCCCCATTAGTTTAAGCACGCCGCTCGTCTGGTTGATCTCGTACATGGCAATGTTGTTCATATCACCACGGTTAGAGGCATACAGGAACTGGCCGGAGGGATGTATGTGGATATCAGCACTGCCAGCCTGTCCGCTAATACCTTCCGGTATGGTAGAGATGGTCTGGAAACTATCAAGGGCGCCAGAAACAGAATCGACCCTGAAGGCAGTGATGGTGCCGCTTAGCTCATTGACAACATAGGCAAAATCATTAACAGGGTGGAAGGCAAGGTGGCGTGGACCGGAGCCTGGCTCCAGTGTAGCTGCCTCACCGGCAGGGATTAGTTTCTCCCCAAGGGCATCCAGGGTGTAGGTGTATATTTTATCGGTACCCAGGTCTACAGCATAAATGAACTTTTCATTAGGGCCGGGTACAATCATGTGGGCATGTGGCGCTTCCTGGCGGGGCGTTGGCCCTTTGCCACTGTGCTGAATAACGGTGGTAGCCTCCTGCAGCTCACCATTGGCCTCAAGGGGTAACAGCGCAATACCGCCTCCATAGTTCGCTACCAGGGCAAAACGGCCGGTAGGGTCAGTACTTATATAGCAGGGGTAATCTCCTTCTGATGATACTGCATTCATGGCACTTAGCCTGCCGGCATTCCTGTCGAGGCGAAAGCCCTGTACAGTACCGGCTATATTTTCACCTTCACCACCGGTTTCGCTAACGGCATAAATCCAGTCCGAGGAGGGATGCACCGTGAGGTAAGAAGGGTTAACAATGGGAGGGGAGGTGCTTACCTGTGTGAGGTTACCTGTTTCCAGATCAAATTCATAGATGTATATGCCATCGGCCTTGCCATCTACATGACCTTCTTTTCTGGTGTAGGTACCTACCACCAGGAGTTGTTTTGTTTCTTGCTGATCCACTGTTTGCGGGGCTTGTGTTTCTACTGTTTCGGTATTAGTGGCACTGCTGCATGCCGAAAATAATACTGATAAAGCCAGTAAAAGTTGTAGCGGACTGGCTAAAGAAAATCTAATCATGGTTTTGCCGTAGGTTGGTTTTATAAAAAGTAGCGGTAAAATAGGTTTTTTTGTAAGCAAGGCTTATCACGATGGCTAATGTAAAGGATAATAGAAGATTGCAAAAGCTTTCTCTAGCCATTTATACCTTTTTAAATTCAGGGGCTGGTATGAATGCGGGTGGTGAGCCTTAATTCCAGCATCAGGGAACTTCCCTTATCATTATCTGCCACTGCCAGGATCTCCAGATAATCTTCACCGCTTTCAAGTACATCAATAGACTCAAGCTTTTCCAGCAGTGGGTTTCCTTCTTTATCTGTGATGATCCAGAATTCTGTGACGCCCTTTTCCGGTTGTTCTAAATCCAATACTCCTACCAGGCTGCCCAGAACCTCGCCATCGTCTATCCAGTTTTCAGTATCTTCCACACTGGCCGTAAACAAAATAAGGCTGGTGCCCGGGATGGCACAGGCGCCTGAAAAGCGGGCCTGCTTGCCACTAATATAGGGCAGCTGATGCTGGTGTACCTCTATATCCAGAGAACTTTCTGAAAGCGGTGTATCCGCAGCCTGAGGATCCGCAACGGGGCTCTTAATGTATACAGACAGTTTACTCCAATCAATGATGATAATGCTGTTGGTGCCCCTGTTGAGCAGCCAAAGATTGGTTCCTGCCATTACGGCTCCTTCCAGGTTAAGTGAATCTCTGCCGATGCCTTCTTTGCTGCAAATGGCATCATAGAGGCGGGTGAGGGAGTACTTTCCAGGATTGTTGAGAGCATTCAGGGGCATTACCAGCAGGGAGTCACGCTCCGGAGATTTGGAGCCTGAACCAAAAATCAGCAGTGAAGGCTCCCCCTCCCAGGGGGCCACCGTAATGCTTTCAAGATCGGGTTTGCTGCTTTTGGGAATTCTCCTGCTACCTGCCCACTCCTGCAGCAGCAGGTATTGGTTTGTTACCTGATATTGCCTGTTAAGGGCAAAGAGGTAGGGTGTGTCATCACCAACCAGGTAAATGCTTCCTGCAGATACAGCCAGCCCCGAGCCCGATGGTATGGTATCAAGCAAAACGGTTTTTTCAACTGTTAACGCACTTGTTTTCTGCTTTTGCATACATTGAACGTTCATCAACAGAACAGCTAGCAAAAAAAGGGTCTGTTGAAAAAGATTAAGCTGTTTAGGCATGGCTATTTATAGATTTGAATCCTTATCCAGCCCTATTAAACCCAGTTGCAGTAGGGATTACTTACCAGCTGGCTGTTAAGGTAGCGTTTGTCAAGGGTTACCTCCTCGCCAATCCAGGCTGGTTTTCCAAAGGCTTCCTCTTCTGACTCCAGCTCCAGCTCTGCCACCAGCAGCCCTAAGTTGTTACCCAGGAACTCATCTACCTCCCATAGTTTGCCCTGGTAACGAATAAAATGCCTCCATTTTTCAATAACATCTGAGCAGAAATTATCGATCAGGGCATGTGCCTCCTCCAGGGGAATCTCCCACTCAAATTCTGATCGTGTGATGCTTTTAGGCCTTCCTTTAATGGTGAGGAAGCCTTTATTGTCTGCCGTGCGCACCCTGATGGTCTTATCAGGATCAGTTGAGAGGTATGCCTGCCGCAGGTGACTGCTGCTTTCAGGCCTAACCTGCAGCCAAAGGTCTTTTTTTACTAAAAACTTCCTTTCAATTTCTACACCCATTTATAATTATTTAGGTAACCCTTAAATGACAAATTCGTATAAGATGTTTTCCGAATAAATACGCAGGTAAAATCACATAAAACAAGCTGCTGATCTGGTCCGGCTTTGCAGCAACCAACCTACGCAATATCTGTGGTAGCTGCAAAAAACGGAACTTCAGAAATAGTATTGTCAGAGCTGCGCCAATGCTGCTCAATTATTACCTGAAAAGAACGCTTTACGGTAACACATGTTTGTGAAAAAAAACGCTACTACTTATATTGCTCCGGTTAGGCACCAGGGTAATAGGTTGTTTTTAGTACCTGTACATGCTTCTTTTTTGAAGTATATCTCTTGTTGTCAAACCCATACGTCTTTTTGGTTCTTTACCGCTACCTCATACAGTAAATCTGCCCTATGAAATTTGAACCTGCTAAACCAGAAATCCAGGACAGTGTAATAAGCGATTCACAGCTTTATAACACTTTGCTAAAAGTCCGCAATGGCGATTTCTCTGTTCGCTTTCCTTCAGACCAGGTAGGCCTGTCCGGTAAATTCTGGGATACGCTCAACGAGATTATTGAGCTTAACGAAATGCTGGTAAACGAAATTACAGATACCGGCAAAGTAATTGGCAAAGAAGGCAGAATATCAAAAAGGATGGAGCTGCAGGGTGCTAAAGGCTCCTGGAATACCTGCGTGAAATCGGTAAACGAGATGATTACCGACCTTACCCAGCCTACTGTGCAGATCGCAGAGGTGATCTCTGCCATTGGTAAGGGTAACTTATCACGCGAAATGCCCCTGCAGGTGGATGGCCATAAGCTTAAGGGTGAATTTTTGCGCATTGCCAAAGAGGTGAATGGCATGGTAAAACAGCTGAACCTCTTTACCATGGAAGTAACCCGTGTGGCACTGGAGGTAGGCAAGGAAGGTAAGCTAGGCGGTCAGGCCAAAGTAAAAGGTGTAGGCGGTACCTGGAAGGACCTGACAGACTCAGTTAACCAGATGGCCTCCAACCTGACCAACCAGGTGCGGAGCATTGCCGATGTAACCACAGCAGTAGCAAAGGGCGACCTTTCCAAGAAAATTACGGTAGACGTAAAAGGAGAAATCCTGGAGCTGAAAAACACCATTAATACCATGGTGGACCAGCTAAACTCATTTGGTAGCGAGGTAACCCGTGTAGCACGTGAGGTAGGTACGGAAGGTAAACTCGGAGGACAGGCCAACGTACCGGGTGTGGATGGTACCTGGAAAGACCTGACAGACTCGGTAAACCAGATGGCCTCTAACCTTACCGGCCAGATGCGTAACATTGCCGAGGTAACCACGGCAGTGGCCCAGGGTGACCTGAGCAAGAAGATCACCGTAGAAGCCCAGGGTGAGATTCGCGAGCTGAAGGAAACCATCAACACCATGGTGGATCAGCTGAATGCCTTTGGTAGCGAGGTAACCAGGGTGGCATTGGAGGTAGGTTCTGAAGGTAAGCTGGGTGGCCAGGCGAATGTGCCAGGTGTAGGCGGTACCTGGAAGGACTTAACAGACTCAGTAAACCAGATGGCCTCTAACCTTACCGGCCAGGTAAGAAACATTGCTGAAGTAACGACAGCGGTGGCAAGGGGTGACCTAAGTAAGAAAATTACGGTAGATGTAAAAGGTGAGTTGCGGGAGCTGAAGATCACCATCAACACCATGGTGGACCAGCTGAATGCCTTCGGTAGCGAGGTAACCCGAGTGGCACGAGAAGTAGGTACAGAAGGAAAGCTGGGCGGCCAGGCCAACGTGCCCGGTGTAGGTGGTACCTGGAAAGACCTTACTGACTCCGTAAATAAAATGGCCTCCAACTTAACAGGCCAGATGCGAAATATTGCCAACGTAACCACAGCGGTGGCGAAAGGCGACCTTTCTAAAAAAATTACGGTAGAAGCACAGGGCGAGATCCGCGAGCTGAAGGATACCATCAACACCATGGTGGACCAGCTCAACGCTTTTGGTGGTGAGGTAACCAGGGTGGCACGTGAGGTAGGAACGGAAGGTAAACTGGGTGTGCAGGCCCATGTGCCTGGCGTAGGCGGTACCTGGAAAGACCTGACCGACTCGGTAAACCAGATGGCGAGTAACCTAACGGAGCAGATGCGTAACATTGCCGAGGTAACTACGGCGGTGGCCCAGGGTGACCTTTCCAAGAAGATTACCGTAGAGGTGCAGGGCGAGATCATGGAGCTGAAGGAAACCATCAATACCATGGTGGACCAGCTGAATGCCTTCGGTAGTGAGGTAACCCGTGTGGCCCGTGAAGTAGGCTCCGAAGGTAAGCTTGGTGGCCAGGCGAATGTACCCGGGGTTGACGGCTCCTGGAAAGACCTGACCGACTCTGTAAATAAAATGGCAAACAACCTTACCGGCCAGGTAAGGAATATTGCAGAAGTAACCACGGCGGTGGCCCAGGGTGACCTGAGCAAGAAGATCACCGTAGAAGCCCAGGGTGAGATTCGCGAGCTGAAAGAAACGATCAACACCATGGTGGACCAGCTGAATGCCTTTGCATCGGAAGTAACCAGGGTGGCACTAGAGGTAGGTTCTGAAGGTAAGCTGGGTGGCCAGGCGAACGTGCCGGGCGTAGGCGGTACCTGGAAGGACCTTACCTATTCAGTGAACAAAATGGCCTCGAACCTAACAGGCCAGGTGCGTAACATTGCCGAGGTAACCACGGCGGTGGCAAACGGTGACCTTTCACGCAAAATTACGGTAGACGTAAAAGGCGAGCTGCAGGAGCTGAAGATCACCATCAACACCATGGTGGACCAGCTACGCTCCTTTGCTTCAGAAGTAACTAGGGTGGCACGAGAAGTAGGTACGGAGGGTAAACTCGGAGGCCAGGCCAACGTGCCCGGTGTAGGGGGTACCTGGAAAGACTTAACAGACTCGGTAAACCAGATGGCCTCTAACTTAACAGGCCAGGTACGGGATATTGCAGAAGTAGCGGTAGCGGTGGCAAATGGTGACATGAGCCGTAAAATTACCACCGACGTACGCGGAGAAATGCTTCAGCTGAAAGAAACCCTGAACACCATGGTGGACCAGCTGCGTGCGTTTGCCTCCGAGGTAACCCGGGTAGCACGAGAAGTAGGTACCGATGGTAAGCTGGGCGGACAGGCTTTTGTGCCTGGTGTGGCCGGTATCTGGAAAGACCTGACTGACTCGGTAAACCAGATGACGGGTAACCTTACCTCACAGGTACGTAACATTGCCGAGGTAACCAAAGCGGTGGCAAGTGGAGACCTTTCCAAAACGGTAACCATCGACGTAAAAGGTGAGATCCTCGACCTGAAAAATACCATCAACACCATGGTGGAGCAGCTTAACTCTTTTGCCTACGAGGTTACGAGGGTGGCGCGCGAGGTAGGTACCGAGGGTATACTGGGTGGCCAGGCGCAGGTAAAAGGCGTTGCCGGTACCTGGAAAGACTTAACTGACTCGGTAAACCAGATGGCCAACAACCTGACCGACCAGGTACGGGGTATTGCCCGCATTGTAACGGCCATTGCCAATGGTGACCTTAAACGTAAACTTACACTCGATGCCAAGGGAGAAATTGCCTCCCTGGCCGATACTATTAACGAACTTACCGAAACCCTTGCCACCTTTGCCGACCAGGTAACTACCGTGGCGCGTGAGGTAGGTGCCGAAGGTAAGCTGGGAGGCCAGGCCTCTGTACCGGGTGCCCTGGGTATCTGGAAAAATCTGACCGACAACGTAAACCAGCTGGCCGATAACCTTACCACGCAGGTGCGCTCCATTGCCGATGTGGCCTCTGCAGTAACCAAAGGTGACCTTACCCGAACCATTAATGTAGAAGCAAAAGGTGAGGTGGAAGCCCTGAAAGATACCATCAACCAGATGACGGCCATTCTTCGTGAAACCACACTCCGGAACCAGGAGCAGGACTGGCTGAAATCGAACCTTGCCAAGTTTAACCAGATGCTGCAGGGGCAAAAAGACCTTTCAGCCCTGTCGCAGGTTATTCTTTCAGAGCTGGCCAGGGTGGTATCTGCCCAGCATGGTGTATTCTATATCCTGGAGAACCAGACAGAACAGCAGGCAGCAAGGCTTAAGCTCATTAGTGGCTATGGCGTACGCAGCAGCAGCTCTATTGAATATTGCAAGATTGGCGAAAGCCTGGTAGGGCAGTGTGCAGCCGAACGCGAGCGCATTCTGCTTACCAATGTGCCGGCAGATTACATCAGGATAAATTCCGGGCTGGGCGAGGCAAATCCTTTAAGCGTAATTGTGCTGCCCATCCTGTTCGAAGACCAGGTGAAAGGCGTGCTGGAGCTGGCTTCTTTCCAGACCTTCAGCCAGACACACTTGTACTTCCTGGAGCAGCTTACCGAATCTATCGGTATTGTGCTTAACAACATTACCTCCAATACCCGTACTGAAATACTGCTGGAGCAGTCGCAAACACTGGCAGCAGAGCTTAAGCTGCAACAGGAGGAGCTCCGGATTACCAACGAAGAGCTGGAGGAAAAAGCTCATCTGCTGGCCAAACAGAAGGAGGAGCTGGAACAGAAAAACAACGAGGTGGAAATTGCCCGCAAATCGCTCGAAGAGCAGGCAGCCCAGCTTATGATCACCTCCAAGTATAAGTCTGAGTTTCTTGCCAACATGTCGCACGAGCTGCGAACACCGCTAAACAGCTTACTGATCCTGTCGCAGCAGCTTTCTGAAAACGTAGATGGCAACCTTTCTGACAAGCAGGTACAGTACTCTAAAACCATTAACTCCTGCGGTAACGACCTTGTAAACCTTATTAATGATATCCTGGACCTTTCCAAAATTGAATCAGGGGTTGTTACAGTGGATAATGCACCGGTTAGCTTTGACGAAATTGTTGATTTTGTGGAGCTTACCTTCAGGCACATGGCCGATTACAAAAAGATCAAGTTTAACATCAAGCAGGACCTCAACCTGCCTGAATACATCGAAACTGACTCACAGCGCCTGAAGCAGATCCTGAAAAACCTGCTCTCCAACTCCTTTAAGTTTACAGAAAAGGGCACTGTTTCTTTAAGTGTATTTGTAGCAGATAAAAACAAGCGCTTCAATAGTCCTGTGCTGAACAAGGCATCTATGGTCATTGGCTTTGAGATTAAGGATTCCGGCATTGGTATATCCAAAGAAAAGCAAATGATCATCTTTGAGGCCTTCCAGCAGGCCGAAGGTTCTACCAGCCGTAAGTTTGGCGGTACCGGCCTTGGGCTTTCTATCAGTAAAGGTTTAACTACCCTGCTGGGTGGTACCATGGAGCTGGATAGTGACCTTGGGGAAGGCAGCACCTTTACCCTCTTCCTGCCGCTGAACTATGATGCCATTGATATTGTGCACGAAGAGGTAGCATCAGAAACTAATACAGCAACCAAAATGCTTGAAAAGAGCTATCAGCAGGAAAAGGTTGCTGTGCCTGAAAAAAGTGCGCTGAAAGAGCAGGAGCTGCACACCCTGCAGGCTATCAGCAAAGTAGAAATTGCCAAGCCTTACGAATGGGAAGATGACCGCGCCATTATTAAAACCAGGGATAAAGTAATTCTGGTTGTGATGGAAAATGCACCACTGGTAGAGCTGGTGCGGGAGAAAGCCAAAGCCAATGGTTATAAGTTTATTATCACCAACAAAGGTGGGCTTGTCTTTGAAATGATCAACCATTACAAACCCGTTGCCATTATCCTGGATATAAACCTGGCTGATATTGATGGATGGAAGGTGCTGGACCGCCTGAAAAATGACCTCATTACCCGAAGTATTCCCGTGAGCGTTACCTCTGTAAATGTGAGCGACAGAAGCCTGGCTTACAAGTTAGGTGCCTATAATGTGGTGGGCAAAGGCATTACGGCATCGGGTGTTAATGCGCTGATGGAGAAGATCAATGACTTTAACCGTAAAAAGGTGCGGGAGGTGCTGGTGATAGAAGATGTGCGTGATGAGTATACCAGAATTGCAGATATTCTGGAGGGAGATGACCTGCTGATAACCCAGGCAGCCTCAGGCGACGAAGCCATCAGGCTCATCAAGCAAAAAAGCTTTGATGCCATTGTACTGGATTTACTGCTGCCCGATACCTCCGGACTTGATCTGGTTGGCAGAATGGAAACAGAAGTAAAACTTGTAGATACGCCATTGATTGTGTATTCTGCAAAAGATTTATCAAAAGAAGAAATCACTAAATTTAAGCAGGTATCCAGGGGAACCATCCTGAAAACGGCAACTTCTATTGGTAAGCTGCTGGATGGGGTAAGCTTCTTCCTGCACCGTAACTTTATGGCCATACCTGTTGAAAAGCAGAAGATTATTAAGGATGCACACCCTTCTTCCAGCATCATGAAGGGCAAAAAAGCACTGATTGTAGATGATGATGTGCGCAACATTTTTGCCCTGGTAAGTGCGCTGGAAGAATATGGTCTGGAGATGGTAACTGCAGATAGCGGCCGCAAAGCCATTGACATTCTGCAACAGCCAAACGATGTTGATATTGTGCTGATGGATATCATGATGCCGGAAATGGATGGCTTTGCAACCATTCAGATTATCCGGAATGACATACAAAACACATCGATACCGATTATTGCCGTAACGGCAAAGGCAATGAAGGGCGATAGGGAAAAATGTCTGGAAGCGGGTGCTTCTGATTATATTACCAAACCATTGGACATGACACAGCTGGTTTCGCTGATGCGCATATGGTTGCATGAATGTGCTTACTAATTTTAACCTTAGTGAACCCCACTGATGGAAAACGCTTCTGATATCAAAATTCTGCTGGTTGACGACCGGGATGAAAACCTGCTGGCGCTGGAGACCATTCTCATCAATGAGGACTACCAGATCGTAAAGGCTAATTCCGGCCGTCAGGCGCTGCAGTGCCTGCTGGATGACCATGACTTTTACCTCATCATTATGGATGTGGTAATGCCCGGTATGGATGGCTTTGAAACAGCAGAGCTGATCTACGGCAGGGAAAAGCTCAAAAACATCCCCATCATCTTTTTAACGGCGATGGATATTGAAGAGAACATCTATAAAGGGTATAAATCGGGTGCTATCGATTACATCAGAAAACCGGTAGTACCAGATTTGCTAAGGGCAAAAGTGGGGGCATTTGTAGACCTTAGCATTAAGAACAAACGCCTGATTACCCAGGAAGAAACCCTGCGGTCCATTAACCAGGAGCTGGAGCGCGAGGTAATGGAGCGAAAGCTATCGGAGAAAAAAGTAAAAGCGCTGAACAAGGACCTGCATGATAAGCTGGCCGAGCTGCAGTCGCTGGATGCCTTTGCCTATTCAGTATCGCACGACCTGATGTCGCCCCTGAACAACATCAATGGCTTAACAAATCTGCTTATTCGCCAGCATAGCGATAATATGAATGAAAATGGGCAGAAGATGCTGCAGATGGTGCTGGAGAGCACCCAGAAAATGTCAGAACTGGTGAAAAACCTGCTGCTGTTCTCCCGCCAGGCAAATGCCGAGCTTAAGAAAGCAGATCTTGATATGAATAACATGGTGCAGGCAGTGCTGCAGGAGATATCTGCTTATAAGCCACTGGAGGGCTTTCAGATTATTGTGCAGGATTTGCCCAAGGCAAAGTGCGATGAAAATATGATCCGGCAGGTCTGGATCAATTTTATATCAAACGCCATTAAGTACTCACAAAAAAGTGCTTCACCCAGAATTGATGTTGGAGCCCTGAGAAACAACGGTTCTGCCATTTATTATGTGAAAGACAATGGGGCCGGTTTCGATATGAAAGACTACGATAAGTTGTTTGGTGCCTTTCAGCGCCTGCATACCGAGAAAGAATTTGAAGGCACCGGCATTGGCCTCAACATTGTAAAGCGCATTGTGGAGCGCCATGGCGGTAAGGTATGGGCCGAATCTAGTCAGGACATGGGCGCCACCTTCTTCTTCACCCTCGATAAAACCTATCCCGATACGGTACTGAAAGTTGTATAGAAGCTCGAAAAAGACTCACGATTGCAGTTACACCCGCAAAAGTGGGCATATGCCAGCAATGCCAGGGTTACATGGGCACCTTAATACCGGTGAAAAACTCTATGATGAATTGCTTAGGCAAGTTCATCAGGAGTGAGAACAGGAAGAAACAGCTTATCCATACCCAACTACGCCTAAATAGGGACCTGTTAGCCTCAGTAGTTAATGCACTTAAGAGCCAGATAAACAATGGAGCCGAGAAGGGTGCCAGTATTCGGTAATTGAATGGATCGAAAGGATCTATTTTCCTGATAATAATGACCGCGACTACATAAAACAGACTGGCCTGCAGTAAGGGGCTCTTCCAGTGAACTCCAGCGGAAACAGTAGTTGCAAATCGTCTGGCTTGTATGATCATATAAATAATAAGTGCCAGCTGAAGGATGAGCAGCGCTACAAACAGAAGGTCGGTATAGTCCCTGAAAAAGTAATTTCTAATAACTGCAAATTCATTGAATAGCCCTTCCAAGAGTAGCTCCATGAAATAGGAGAGGGATTCAACCTCGGGGCGAACCCTGTCCATTCCCGTAATGAAACCACTATTAAGCTTGTTAAGCCACAAATAGCCTATGGCCAGCCCGGAGGAGGCTGCCAGCGCGATAAAATAGTGCCAGCTCTTTTTGTAGTCTTTCCTGTAGAGATTTTTAATAAAATAGAGGCCAACAAAAGGGTAGTAAATAATACCAGCATACCTGAGCATAAATAGTGAGATTAGGCAGAACCCCAGTTTAATTGCCAGCAACGGGTCTTCATCATCTTTTAGGTCCTTGTTCAGCAGGTAGCACAGGTACAATACAAAGAAAAGGAAAGGTCCTTCGGACCAGGTGTAGGAGTAAACTTCAAGCAGATTAAAGGAGCAAAAGTATAGTGCAGGAAACCATGCCAGCCTGCCAAACCATTTGTATAGCAGTAGAAAGATCAGCCCCAGGAAAATGGCGTTAATAACTTTGGATGCAAGAAAAGAAGAAGTGTTGGTAAGACTTGCCAGGCCGGCGATGAGGAAGGGGTAGCCCGCCGGCCACACGGCAAAGTAGTACTCCTTTTCGTTTTCCCTGAAGGGAAAATTTAAATGCTTTGGTGCTACAAGTCCCTTGCCTGCCTGCAAGTTGTCAGCCACCCGCATGTAAAAATAGGAATCGGGAGAGGTGTATTGGGTGGCTTCAACATGTATTCTGATGGCTAAAGCAGCGCAGATAAGTATAAATAAACTAAAGAGTAGATAGCTACCGTATTTCTCTATTGCTAAGGGCATGGGGAGTGGCAGTAACAGACAGTTGTAACAGGTGCAAAGCTCATGCACTGCTGTTTTTGTACCTCAAACATACAATGCATATTGGCCGAATTCAAAGGCACAATAAAAAAACATAGCCCTCCGGAAGAGGGCTATGGTATTGCTTACTGTTACCGCAAGGGTAGTATGGCTTAAACTAATTTACGGACTTGTTTGCTTACAGACTCCAGCCTTCATTTATCTCGCTGATGGCGTGGTGGGCGGTCATATCGAACTGAACGGGCACCAGGGAAGCCCAGTTGTTGGCGATGGCCCATTCATCATTGTCTTCGCCCTTATCAAAATTCACGAAATTGCCGGCCAGCCAGAAGTAACGCCTTCCGTTTGGGTCGAAACGCTCATCGAACTTCTCCTGCCATTTAGCACGGGCCTGCCGGCATACTTTAACACCTTTGATGGGCTCGTTCTGCTTGGCAGGCAGGTTTACATTCAGGGCTACACCTTTGGGAATACCATGCTCCAGGGCCTGCTTAGCCACTTTTAAGATCGACTCATGGGTATGGCTGAAGTCAGCTTCGGGGTCATAATCACAAAGCGAGAAGCCTATGGCAGGCATGCCCTCTATGGCTGCTTCTATGGCTGCCGACATGGTGCCGCTGTATAGTACACTAATAGAGGTGTTGCTGCCATGATTGATACCGCTCACGACCAGATCGGGCCATTTATCTTTCAGAACATAATATTTGGCCAGCTTAATGCAGTCTGCAGGAGTGCCTGAGCATTTGTAAGCATCTACCCCTTCAAAAACATCTGTTTTGTAAAGCCTTAGCGTATTGCCAATGGTAATGGCATGGCCCATGCCTGATTGGGGTCCGTCAGGGGCAACTACCACCACATCGCCCAGCTCTTTCATGAGCATTACCAGGTTACGGATTCCCGGCGCAGTAATACCATCGTCGTTAGATATAAGAATTAGCGGTTTCTTTTTCATGTGTGTTTCCTTTGCAAAGGCCCAAATATCGGCCTGGCAAAGGAGCATTACAAGTCGGGTAGGGGAAGTAATCAGTGGCAGAGGCAGAAAAGCTGCCTTTCAGTAAAAGAATTATCAGCAAGTTTAGTGTACAAGGCAATTCTGCATTGGAACGATAGACATTATCAGTTCCAAATGCAGAAATAGACTTACAAATTGTGGCTTTACCTTTGTGCAGTAGCTACAACTTAGGCGGTGCTGATAATGAAGTACCCTTTATGCTTATTCAGGCTGCAGCGTTTGTTCTTTGGTGCTTGCTGCAGGTAATGCGTTGTAGTAGGCGGTAATTCTTACCAGGTCACGCATCTGATCGTAACGCAGATGATGCTGCTTCATATAATTGCGAACCTCTCTGTGTTTAGCACTCATAAAGGAGAGCAGCCGGCCTAAACGTGGTCTGTAGAGGTGTACAATGCCATCATCGTTCAGGAAATAATATTCGTAGTAAGGGTCGTTTTTCTTTTTACCGGAGGCTTCGTCTTCCTTAGAGGGATTGGTAATGATGTGCTCCATATATGGGCGGCAGAGTAGGGTAAGCTTTCCTTCGTACAGCACTTCAAAAAGCCGTGAGGTAAAAAATGAGTTTCTCTGCTCGTAGGGTAAGGAATAGAAGCGCCTTTTGCTGCGCCGCGGATGTTCCTGAAATTCAAAGGCTAAGACCTTTTTTCCGCTGTAGGTGTACACTCTTTCGTCGGGCAGCTTAATCTGAACGGCGTCATTTTCAATATCATAGCGAATGTCACCCTCTAAAGTGTCGCCAGAGACACTTACAAGCTGCCCCTGATGCCAGGTGCGTGACCACTGTTGTGCAGATAAGCTATAAGAGTAAGTAAGAAAAAGTAGAGTTAAAAAAGTAGTTGTTTTTAAAAAATTGTTCATGGAACGTATTTGGATTATCAGGTTTATTTTTCCCGCAGAATCGTGTGTCCCATTTTATCCCGTTTAGTGCGCAGGTAATGCTCGTTATGCTCATTAGGCGCAATTTCAATGGGTACACTGTCTACAATTTCCAGTCCGTAACCTATTAATCCAGCTCGTTTTTTCGGGTTATTGGAGATCAGCCTTATTTTGCTGATACCGAGTTCCCGTAAGATTTGCGCACCTACACCGTAGTCGCGGTTATCCATTTGAAAACCAAGCTGGAGGTTGGCCTGTACCGTGTCGTATCCCTCCTCTTGAAGTTTATATGCTTTCAGTTTGTTGAGTAATCCTATTCCACGTCCTTCCTGGTTCATGTACAGCACCACGCCTTTACCTGCCTTGTCTACCATTTGCATGGCTGCATGTAATTGCGGGCCGCAATCGCAACGGCACGATCCGAAGATATCTCCCGTTACGCATGAACTATGCACCCTTACCAACACCGGCTCCCCTACGTTCCATTCTCCCTTAATCAGCGCCAGGTGCATTTCGTTTGTATTTGTCTGGCGAAAGGCTACCATCTTAAAATCGCCCCAGGTGGTGGGCATATTCACTTGAATTTCACGGCTCACCAGGCTTTCGTTTTTAAGCCTGTAAGCAATTAAGTCTTTAATAGACACCAGCTTTAAGCCAAAGTGGTCTGCAACTTTGCGCAGATCCAGCAGACGGGCCATGCTGCCATCTTCGTTCATAATCTCTACCAGCACACCAGCAGGACTAAAACCAGCCAAACGCGCCAGGTCTATGGTTGCTTCCGTATGGCCTGCCCTGCGCAATACGCCGCCTCGCTTAGCTTTCAGGGGAAAAATGTGACCTGGTTTACCCAGTTCTTCGGGCTTGGTCTCCGGATTAACCAGTGCCCGAATGGTTTTTGCCCTGTCGCTGGCCGAAATGCCCGTGCTGGTACCGTGGCCGATCAGGTCAACCGATACCGTAAAAGGTGTTTCGAAGGTGGCCGTATTCTTGCCTACCATTAGCTCAAGACCCAGTTCCTCGCAACGATCTTCGATGAGCGATGCGCAAATCAGGCCCCGGCCATGCTTTGACATGAAATTAATGATCTCCGGCGTCACACACTCCGCCGCACAGATAAAATCCCCTTCGTTTTCACGATCTTCGTCGTCTACCACTATAATTACTTCACCATTGCGAATAGCTTCAATTGCTTCTTCTATGGTGTCTAGCAGTCGTTCCTCTTTCATGGGCGGCGTTGTTCTTAGTTGATTGATAAGCATAGCACCTGTATGCTAATCAGGCACAAAGGTAGCAGTAAATAGCTTATCTAAGAACAAGAACATAAATTATCCTGTTGCCGTTCGTTAACGTCCCTTCAGGGAACATAGCCTGCACAATTTAAAATCGTGCTCCTCTAACGCATTGTGGTAAACGCTCTGAATTGCCTCAACATCCTTAGCTTATATGCCAACAGCAGGGATGTACAGTTTGGTACGGTATTAATCTGCAGAGGTTGAAACTTTTATGATTTTTTTTCAACAAAAGCTTTTATCCTGCAATAACATTTCCCAGCAGGGCTGCCAGCTCCATTTCTGCTTTTTTTAATTCCTGGTGCACCAGCAGAATCTGGTCTACTTCCTCAGGGATTACTGCCGTATGTAATTGTTGCTGATTTTCGCGGATAAGGGTGCGCACCAGGCGAAACTTAAGGCGCAGTATGTTTTGCAGGGCAGCCTTCTCCAGGTGGTCTGATTCCTGGGTGGTGTAAATGTTATGGCGTTCCTGCCAGGCATCACTAAGCTCATACCGGCTGATGCTAAGATCAGCAACCACTTCTTTTACGGCCGCACTGCCATGCTGCAGCAGGAACTGCTCATTGATTACCTGCCCCGACTCCAGCTGCTGGCGGTAGAGGTGGAGAATTTCGCGGTACACCGGCGTCTGAAACTCAATTTCGGCTACCTCCTGCAGCAGGTACTGGTGCAGCGGCAGGTTTTCGCCCACCTGGTGAAAGCCATAGCGCAGCAGCAGTCGCACACTTTCTTTCTCCTGCAGCGATAGGCTCTCTTCGCTGGTAGTAGCTTTTTGAGGTTCGGCGGGAGCTGCCTGGGGCAGGGGTGCTGCTTCGTATTGTTCGGGAACGTCCTGTCCTTTTTTACGGCGCAGCAGCTTCTGCAGCTCAGCCATCAGCACGGCTTCATCAATATTCAACAGGTTGCTGCACTCCCGCAGGTACACCGATTGTGCCACCGGGTCGGAGAGCAGGGCAATGCTGCTGATAATATCTCGTGCTACTTCGGTACGCCGCAGGGGGTCGTTGCCTGCTTCTTTAAGTAAAAATTTGGTTTTGAAGACCACAAAGTCTGTAGCCTCTTCCTTCAGGTAATTATTAAAGGCAGTGGCTCCTACCTTACGGCTGTAGCTGTCGGGGTCTTCGCCTTCGGGAAACACTACTACTTTGGCTAACAGCCCGCCTTCCAAAATCATGTCGATACCACGCAAAGAGGCTTTCATACCGGCAGGGTCGCCATCATAGAGTACGGTAATATGCCTGCTGTAACGGCTGATGAGGCGTATCTGCTCGGTAGTAAGCGAGGTGCCACTGGAGGCCACTACGTTTTCAATGCCACAGAGGTGCAGCGAAATAACATCCGTATAGCCCTCCACCAGGTAACAGTTGTCGTGCTGGCGGATGAGCTTCTTGGCCAGGTGCATGCCATACAGTACATTACTCTTGTGGTAAACGGGTGTTTCCGGTGAGTTAATGTACTTAGGCTGTTTCTTATCGGTTTTAAGCTGGCGTGCACCAAAAGCAATGGGTTTGCCTGAAGGGTGATGGATGGGAAAGATGACCCTGCCCCTGAAGCGGTCGTAGGTTTTATCGTCCTTGCGGATGATGAGCCCGGCTTTCTCCAGCAGATCTGTGCTGTAGCCTTTATCTGTTGCAGCTTTGAGTAAACCATCCCAGGCATCAACGCTGTAGCCAAGCTCAAATTTTTTAATGATAGCATCGGGAAAACCGCGTTCTTTCAGGTAGCTGTAGCCAATGCTTTTTCCCTCGGGGTGCTCCGTTAGCAGCTGCTGAAAGTAGTCGGCTGCAAATTTTAATACAATGTACAGGCTTTCTTTTTCCTGATGTTCCTGTAGCTCCTGTGGTTCGGGCTCTTCTTCTGGCAATTCAATGCCATACTTTTGGGCCAGTTGCTTAACAGCATCTGTAAAGCTGAGGCTGTCTACCTCCATTACAAAATTAATGGCATCGCCCGCTTTGCCGCAGCCAAAGCATTTGTAAATGCCTTTGTCAGGTGCTACAGAAAATGAGGGTGATTTCTCATCATGAAAAGGGCAGCAGGCCCACAGGTTCCGGCCCTTCCGCTTAAGGGTAACGTAATCTCCCACAACCTCTTCAATGTCGAGCCGCTGCTGTAACTCCGCGATGATCTCCTGCCCAATGCGCATATTCAGGTACAATGTATTAGGTACAAGGTACAAAGATATTGATATAGTTGGCGAGGGTGCAAATAAGAAAAGCAGGGGCTTTGTGTTATGGCTTGCCGGTGTTGGGGCAGGCATTGGCAGGCAGCCCAGGCAGGAGTATAAAATTTTGCTTAGCCCGCTAAGGAGGCAAAAGTTCTGTTGTGCCTTAACCTTTAGGTGATGTAATAAAGAGGAGTGTTATAAACAATTTTAGGCAACTGGTGCAATCGTTGCCAAATTCAATAAAGCAGGCATTATATTAGCAGATTGTTAATGACCTGTTAAAAAAATTAGGAAATAAAGACTTAATAGTAGAATTAGTAAATTCTTTCTTTAGAATTAGCGTTGCACAACCTGAAACAACCATCGTTTTAAAACGAACATTTAGCCCATATGGGCCCAAAAGCTGCATCAACTGGAAATTCTCCTCATTAACATTAAGAAATTATCAAAATTGGTAAGCTACCAGTGCAAACGTTTTAATTCGCAAATAAGGCCTGTTTTCGGTATAATAGTTCGTTACAATTGATTTGTCCGAAATATTATTTCTTTATTTTTTGAAAAATTGGTTGTAAGTTAATGAATCTATTGCCGCCTGATATTATCTTTAAAGCTCATTTTGGAACAATGATGCAAGAACTAAAAGGACTCTACACACCTGAGTTGGAACATGATTCCTGTGGGGTGGGTTGTGTTGTAAATTTAAACAGCGAGAAAACCCATGCCGTGGTGCGTGATGCACTTACCATGCTTAAAAACATGGAGCATCGTGGCGCCACAGGCAGCGACCCCAATACGGGTGATGGTGCAGGCATTTTGGTGCAGGTGCCACATAACTTTTTTATAGAAGAACTTCAAAAAGCCTCTGTTACCCTGCCTGAAGCGGGTGGCTATGGTGTGGGTATGGTTTTCTTCCCGAAAAGTGCTGAGCTGCGTGAGAGGTGCCGACGAATTTTAAATATGTGCATTGGTAAGCTGGGCTTTGAACTGCTTGCTTACAGGCTTGTGCCAGTTGATGAGCAGGTGCCCGGACACGAAGCCCGTGCCGTAGAACCCCATATAGAACAGATATTCGTTAAACCTGTTGATAAAAAGCTACAGGGCGACGAGCTGGAGCGTAAGCTTTATGTGCTGCGTAAGCTTGCCACACAGGAGGTTACTAAATCACTCTATGCCGAGGCAGATTCTTATTATATCGCCAGCTTTTCCAGCAGAACCATTATATACAAAGGACAGCTCAAAACCGATCAGCTGGAGGCTTATTACGACGACCTCCGCAATCCTGCTTTTACCTCTGCGCTGGCTGTTGTACACTCACGCTTCTCCACCAATACTTTCCCGAAGTGGCGCCTTGCACAGCCATTCCGTTTCATCGCCCACAATGGTGAGATCAATACCATCAGGGGTAACCTGAACAAAATGAAATCGAAAGAAGCCAGCATGAAATCGCCGCTCTTCAGCGACGAGGAACTGCAGTGGCTGCTTCCGATTACCCTGCCCGACAACTCCGACTCTGCCAACCTTGACTCCATGGTTGAGCTGCTGACGCTGGCCGGCAGACCGCTTACGCACGTAATGATGATGATGGTGCCGGAGGCATGGCAGGATAACCGCCAGATGGATCCGGTGCGTAAAGCATTCTATAAATACCATGCCGCCCTTATGGAACCCTGGGATGGCCCTGCAGCCCTGTTCTTTACCGATGGTAAGCAGGTAGGTGCCACACTGGACCGTAACGGCCTGCGCCCGGTACGTTACTGCATAACTGATAAGGGTCAGCTGATCATGGCATCAGAAACCGGCGCTCTTACGGTAGATCCTGCTTCAGTAATAAAACGCGGCCGCCTGCAGCCGGGCAAAATGCTGCTGGCCGACCTTACCGAAGGCCGCATTCTGGAAGATGAGGAGATTAAGGAACGCGTATGCAGCGATAAGCCCTACTTTGAGTGGATCAAGCAGCAGCGCCTGAAACTGCGCCTGCGTCCCGACCCACAGGTGCCACTGGAGCCAGTGCAGCCTGCAGCCCTTAGGCAGAAGCAGAAAGCATTTGGCTATACCGAAGAAGACCTTAAGATGATCATCAAGCCTATGGCTGCAACAGGCAAAGAGCCTGTGGGCAGTATGGGTGCCGATGCTCCGCTGGCAGTACTCTCCAGGCAAAGCCAGCATGTATCAAATTACTTTAAGCAATATTTTGCACAGGTAAGTAACCCGCCAATCGACTCTATCCGTGAGCGCCTGGTAATGTCGCTCTTCACCCGCCTCGGTGGCTCACTCAACATCTTGGACGAAACACCTGAGCATACGCGGCAGATTCACCTTTCGCAGCCGGTGCTGAGCCATGAGGACTTTTACAAGCTGCTGCACCTGGAAAAAGAAGGATATCCGCACCATTACCTGGATGCTACCTTTGAGGCTGGTGTAGAAGGTGGCCTGCTGAAGGCCCTGAACCGGATTTGTAAACAGGCAGTAGCAGCTGTGCATAAGGGTGCCAAGATCATGATCATTTCTAACCGCCAGGTTGGTGAAGATCGTGTGGCCATTCCGTCGCTGCTTGCCATTGGTGCGGTACACCACCACCTGGTTGAAAAGCGAATCAGAACCAATACCGGTCTGGTAGTGGAAGCAGGCGATGCCTGGGAAACCCATCACTTTGCAACCATCATAGGCTATGGCGCCAGCGCGGTGTATCCTTACCTGGTGTACGATACCATTACTTTGCTGCATGAGCAGGGTAAACTGGGCACTGAACTGCCTGTTTCCAGGCACCTTACAAAATACATTGAGGCTATCGGCAATGGTTTGCTGAAGATCATGTCTAAAATGGGTATCAGTACCCTGCAGTCTTACCAAAGTGCACAGATTTTTGAGTGCGTTGGTTTTGGCGAAGAGGTAATGGAAAAATGCTTCCGTGGCACCATTAGCCGCCTGGGAGGGCTGGGATTTGAGGAGCTGGAGAAAGAATCACTCATCAGACACGCTGCAGCTTATAAATCTGAAGATGATCTGCTGGCCATGGGCGGTTTTTATGCCTGGCGCAGAAACAGCGAAGCACACCTGCTGCAACCTCAGGTAATTCACTACCTGCAGAAGTCTACCAGCCTGAATGATTATAACATTTACAGGGAGTATTCTAAAACAGTTAGAGCACAGCAGCTGGATACGGCAGTTACCCTGCGCAGCCTGCTGGAGTTCCGCGAGCAGCAGCCCATACCACTGGATGAGGTAGAGCCGGTAGAGTACATCCTGAAGCGCTTTGCCACAGGAGCCATGAGTTTCGGATCTATTTCGCACGAGGCGCACAGCACCCTGGCCATTGCCATGAACCGCATTGGCGGCAAGAGCAACAGCGGTGAGGGTGGGGAAGATGAGAACCGTTACCTGCCAAGGCCTAACGGAGATTCTGAACGCTCCGCCATCAAGCAGGTAGCATCCGGCCGCTTTGGTGTTACCAGCCACTACCTGGCAAATGCCGATGAACTGCAGATCAAGGTAGCACAAGGTGCCAAGCCTGGCGAGGGCGGGCAGCTGCCTGGCCATAAAGTAGATGGATGGATTGCCCGTGTGCGCCATTCTACCCCTGGCGTAGGCCTTATTTCGCCTCCACCGCACCACGATATTTACTCCATCGAAGACCTGAAACAGCTGATCTTCGACCTGAAAAATGCCAATCCTAACGCACGCATTAACGTGAAGCTGGTGGCAGAAGCAGGCGTTGGTACTATTGCAGCAGGTGTGGCCAAAGCCAAGGCTGATGCCATCCTGGTATCTGGTGCCGATGGCGGTACAGGTGCCAGCCCCCTTAGCTCTATTCGCCATGCAGGTTTGCCTTGGGAAATGGGTCTTGCCGAAGCACACCAGACCCTGCTGAAAAATAAACTTCGCAGCCGCGTTGTGCTGCAAACAGATGGCAAGCTCATGACGGGCTACGACATTGCCGTTGCCACCCTGCTGGGTGCAGAAGAATGGGGGGTAAGTACCGCCGCACTTATTGTGGAGGGCTGTATTATGATGCGCAAATGCCACATGAATACCTGCCCGGTAGGTATTGCCACGCAAAACCCTGAGCTGCGCAAGCTCTTTACCGGTAACCCCGACCACCTGGTGAACTTCTTCACTTTTATGGCTCAGGAGCTGCGTGAGATTATGGCACAGCTGGGCTTCCGCACCATCAACGATATGGTTGGCCAGTCGCACGTGCTGAAGGCACGCCAGCTGGACCACTGGAAGCTGAAAAAGCTAAACCTTTTCCCGATGCTGTTCCAGGAGCCCGTGCGCGATGGACTGGGTGCTTACCAGCAGCTGGCGCAGGATCATGAAATAGAAGCAGTGCTGGACCGCCAGCTGATCCGCGATTTCCAGCGTGGCAAAACCGATATGCTGGAGTACCCGATCATTAATATTGACCGTTCCGTAGGCGCCATGCTGTCTTACGAGGTTTCCAAGCTGTATGGCAAGGAAGGCCTTAAGGAAGGAAGCTTTAATGCTACCTTTAATGGTTCTGCAGGGCAGAGCTTTGGTGCCTTTGTAGCGCCGGGTATCAGCTTCCGCTTGATTGGTGAAACCAACGACTATATGGGTAAAGGCCTTTCCGGAGGCAGACTAGTCCTGCAGCCATTCCGCGAAAGCCGCTATGCTGCCCATGAACACATTATTTGCGGTAACGTAGCACTCTATGGTGCCACCTCAGGTAGTGTGTACATTAATGGCATGGCCGGCGAGCGTTTCTGCGTGCGTAACTCAGGTGCAGAAGCAGTGGTAGAGGGCATTGGCGACCATGGCTGCGAGTACATGACCGGCGGTAAAGTGCTGGTGCTGGGTAGTGTGGGTAAAAACTTTGCCGCAGGTATGAGTGGTGGTATGGCGTATGTGTACGACCCGGAAAGCCGCTTCAGTGAACTGTGCAACCCGGATATGGTAGGCATAGAGCAGCCGGAGTGCGATGATATGGCCTGGATAGAGCAGAAGCTGCAGGAGCACCTCACCTTTACAGGTAGTGCAGTGGCTAAAGAACTGCTGCAGGCCTGGGCAGAACACCAGCACCATTTCCGTAAGGTAATGCCTCACGACCTGAAGCAGGTGCTTCAAACAAAAGATTCTCAAGCGTTAAAAATTGTTGCCTGATGGGAAAAGCAGATGGTTTCCTACTATATGACCGGGAGCTGCCACTGGTACGCGACCCCAAGGAAAGAATAAAAGATTCAAAAGAGATATATCAGGAATTTCCTGAAGATAAAACACAACAGCAGGCTGCCCGCTGTATGGACTGCGGCGTTCCTTTCTGTCACCAGGGCTGCCCGCTGGGCAACCTGATTCCTGACTTTAACGATGCCGTTTACGAAGGTGAATGGGAGCGTGCGGCCAACGTATTGTTCAGCACCAATAATTTCCCAGAATTTACCGGGCGTATCTGCCCTGCACCCTGCGAGTCTAGTTGTGTGTTGTCTATCAACAAGCCTGCGGTTACTATTGAGCATATTGAAAAATCGATTGCCGAGAAAGCCTTTGAACTGGGTCTTGTAAAACCGCAAGCTCCCAAAAGCAGAACTGGCTTTGCCGTAGCGGTAGTAGGTTCGGGCCCTGCGGGTCTGGCTGCTGCTGCACAGCTAAACCAGGCTGGCCATAGGGTAGTGGTTTTTGAACGCGACGATAAGGCCGGAGGCCTGCTGCGTTACGGTATACCCGACTTTAAGCTTGAGAAATACACCATTGACCGCCGCCTGGCCATTATGGAGGAGGAAGGCATCGAGTTCCGCTATGGCGTTGAAATTGGTAAAGATGTAAGCCTGGAGCAATTAAATGCTGATTACGATGCCGTATTGCTCTGCATTGGTTCCACCAAGCCAAGGGCCCTGGCAATTCCCGGTACTGAGTTCAAGGGCGTTCATTTCGCTATGGACTACCTTGCGCTGCAAAACCGTAAAGTTGCCGGCGAAAGTATTCCGGCAGAAGTTGATATCGACGCGCACGACAAGCATGTACTGGTGATTGGTGGTGGCGATACCGGTTCCGACTGTGTGGGTACTGCAAACCGCCAGTTTGCCAAAACAATTACACAGCTGCAGTACCGCCCAGTGCCTTCACTGGAGCGCAGCCTTGACAACCCATGGCCTGAATGGCCTATGACCTACTCCTCTTCCAGCTCGCATGATGAAGGCTGCGAACGCAGCTGGGGCTGGCTTACCAAAGAGTTCATTGCTGATGAAAATGGTAAAGTTACAGGTCTGAAGGTAGTGGAGCTGGAGTGGAAGAATCCTAAGGAATATAGCATCAAAGCCGAGAGCGAAAGAGTATTGCCCTGCGACCTGGCCTTTATTGCCATTGGTTACGAGCGCCCAGCGCATGATGCTTTTATGTCGGATTACAGTTTTGAGCTGGATAATCGCGGCAACTTTGCCCTGAACAACTGGCAGACTAACATCGATGGCATATTCTCTGCCGGCGATGCTTTCAGAGGACAGTCACTGGTGGTATGGGCCATTGCTGATGGTCGTAATGCCGCTGCTGCTATAGATCAATACCTGCTTAGTCAGGAATAGATATTCTCGATTACAACCTAAACCAACCAACCAAAAGCCTGTAGCTAATTAGCTATGGGTTTTTTTTGCTATGCGCTTTAACCCTGAAAGTTCTGTTACTTAGATTTATACCTGATCACAACGGTTAGGTTTTAGGTCTGGCAGATCTGTGCAGGCGCAATACCTGAAAAAAAATAAATGGCTTCCGGGCTTCTGCTGTAGCAATAAATCAGGGTAAATAATAGGTTTTTTTTATTCCTTATACGTACATTGGCGGTTAAGGTAAAGCTGGGAGTATGTATGGTGTGTTAAACTCTGCCGGGAGTTTCTAAAAACAGCTTTTAAAAACCTTATTCTAACTTCGAAGTTCTTTCAGGAAGTATCCTAATTGTTTTTTACGACAGATGATTAAACTAGCCTATAGTAGATTAGAGGTGATGCGACACCTTGAGGGTTTTGTGGAGGAGGGAATTGAGAAGTTCTTGAAAACAGTTGAAAAAAGCTGGCAACCATCCGATTTATTGCCTGATGCTAGTCGCGAAGATTTTTTTGAAAAGGTAAAACAGCTACAGGAGAGTGCCCGGGAATTACCTTATGATTTCTGGGCAGTATTAATTGGCGACACCGTTACCGAAGAAGCGCTGCCTACTTACGAAGCCTGGCTGATGTCAATAGAAGGTATTCAGCAGGAAAAGGAAAGCTCCTGGAAGGAATGGGTGAGAAAATGGTCTGCAGAGGAGAACAGGCATGGCGATTTGTTGAACCGTTATCTTTATTTATCAGGCCGGGTAAATATGCGCGAGGTGGAAGTTTCCACCCAATACCTGATTGCCGATGGTTTCGACCTGCAGACAGCTGGCGATCCCTATCGCAGTTTTATCTACACCAGCTTTCAGGAGCTGGCTACCAACATGTCGCATGGTAGGGTTGCAGCGCTTGCCAAGCATGCCGACAATGCTGAACTGGCAAGGATCTGTGCGATTATTGCCGGTGATGAAATGCGCCATGCACGGGCTTACCAGTCATTTGTAAAGAAGATCTTTGAGGTAGACCCCAATGAGATGATGCTGGCCTTTGCCGATATGATGAAGAAGAAAATTGTGATGCCAGCCCATTTATTGCGGGAAAGCGGGGGGCAAATAGGTAGCACGTTTGAGCACTTTTCCAATGCTGCCCAGCGGCTGGGGGTATATACCACCCATGATTATGTTCAGATTTTATCAAAGCTGATAAAAGAATGGGATATTGAGCGCACAGGAGATTTGAATGATAAAGGAGAGAAGGCAAGAGATTACCTGATGGCCTTACCCGACCGCCTGAAGCGCATTGCAGACAGAATGAAACTTCCCGAACTTGATTATGAGTTCAGCTGGATAGGGAAACGCTATTAAAAAAATAGCTATAAAAATTAAAAAGGACATCGCCAGCTTACGTGCCAGGTGATGTCCTTTTTTTATCAATTCTAAGCATGTACTGCCTTTAATAAATTCCCTTTTCTTTTTGCAGGAGCATGTTTTCCCGTTTCAGGGCTTCTATCATCCTGTTCATTTCTTCCTGGGTAGCCTGCAGCTCTTCCTGGTTCTGCAGAAGCTCCTCTTCGGCAGCCCGTTTTTCTTCCGTTATCTGGCGGGCTTCTTCTAATAGTTTCAGGGTAGTTTCATTTACCTGTACTGTTGAAAGGGTCAGGGCAATGTTCTCACAAACTTTTTCTACAAAATCTATCTGGTACTGCTCCAGGGTATTGAAGAAAGCCAGTTCAATGGCCCCAACTACCTCCTCATTTATTTTGAGCGGCATGATCAGGATGGATCTTGGGTTGGCATGACCCAGGCCGGAGGTGATGTTGATGTAATCTGCAGGTACATCGGTTAGGTATACGTAGTCTTTTTCCAGCACTGCCTGTCCCAGAAGTCCTTCTCCAATTGCCAGCTGTATACTTTTGTAGCGTTTACGGTTCCAGGCGTAGGTGGCTACCAGCTCCAGGTGCTTATCGTTTCCTTCTCCTGAAATAATGAACATGCCTCCCTGGTTAGCACCAACATATTTCACCAGCTCTATGAGCACCGAGTTTGCCAGTGTTTCATAATCATCATTATTTGTGCGAAGAATATCTCCGAATTTAGCTACGCCTTCTGTTGTCCAGCTGCGTTTTTTATCTTCTTCGGCAACTGCCTTCAGGTTATCGCGCATAGAAAGCAGGGCGTGGCCAAGCACATCTTTCTCGCTTAGTGCTGTAAACTGAGCCTGCAGGTTACCCTGACCGATCTGGTTGGCAAAATCTGTTGTTTTTCTAAGGCCAGCCATCAGGGTTTCAAAAGCCTGGCTCATCTGGCCGATCTCGTCTTTTCCGGCTTCAACTTTTTCTGCCATAAGATCACCTTCTGCTACCCTTTGGGTGATGCGCACCATTACATCCAGGGGCCTAAGCAACTTTTGCACTACAACAAACAGGATAATGAGGGAGGTGATGAGCAGGAATGCACTGATGAAGATCATTTTCCACATCTGTGCATTAGCTTCTGCCAGTATAAGTTCTGATGGTATCTGAATGCTTACCTGCCAGGGCGTGGTGCTGTTTCCAATAAATACAGGTGTATGGATCTTCAGGTGTTCATCAGTAAAAACACTGCTTTCTTCTCCTTTTGTAAGTGCAGCAAGCTGTGCTGTTTCATCAGGAAAAATGGTTTCCAGCTTTTTTCCGATAAGGGTATCACTTTTGGTAGAAGCAGCTATAGTACCGTTGTGGGAGATGATGGTAATAGCTGCTTTGCCACCATAGAGGCTGGAGCTTTTTACCATTTTCTGCATCCAGTCAGTAGCAATATCGATGCCAGCCAGGCCATAGAATTTTTTGTTGTGCAGCACGGGCGCTACTATGGTAATCAGGGAAATTTTACTGCCATTAACCGTATAGGAAACCGGGTCAATAATGGCTTCTGCCCCTGTCTTTTTCGGGATCATGTAGTAGGGATCCCTGTCATATCCCTGTGTGGTTTCTACCAGAACCTTGCTTCCGTCTTTAAACCAGTAAGGTATAAACCTGCCGCTGGCGTCATGAGCGGCATCGAAATCAATGTGTTCAGCGTCAAGGCCATCAAAAGCATTAGGCTCCCAGCTGGTGGTAGCTCCATAAAAAGAACTGTTCTGTATCAGCACTTCTTTTAGTATGGCATGTGCCCCATTCCGGCTAAGCGGTAGTGGGTTTGTTTCTGACTTAGTGCTGGCAAAGGTCTGGGCCAGTGTTCTGGCAGAGGTAAGGCCTTTTTCTATTTCTGCTTTTACCTGGCCTGCATAATCGCGGGCAATGGCGGTACCACTCTCATGTGCCGCATTAATAGCCTGGTTACGGGCAGAGGTGGTGGTGTAGATGATGAGAATACTGGAGGTAAGAAAAGTGCAGAGGCCAATAACTAAACCAAGTTTGGACCTCATGGACGAAAAGCCTGTAAAATTTTTCAGCATAGCATTCAAGCTTTAAGCAATTCAGGAAGGAGTAGGATTGAGCTACCGTGTTTTAATTCAAAAATACCTTGTAATGTTTCAAAGGTAAAAATTAACGGTTTGCATACATGATATATGTAAGATTAATGCAGTTTTACAGTGACAAAGTTTGTAATATTCACTGAAAAAGCAGCTTATTTCTAATATTTGGGAGCTGTGGCGGTGTAATAAATATTAAGAATTGTCTTAATACATGATATTGTTGTCTAAAAATAGCTCCAGTATAGGGTAAAACTGTTGTGCAGTTGAGGTAAGTACAAAGCATTAGATGCATGGGTTTTTACTACAGGCGCAGGGTTTTCCCTTAGGTTAGCATGTACGATACAGGCTCTAGCTCTGACTTAATATTTTGGTTAGGGCAATTATCACCCCGCTACGCTTTATGGAGTACTAGCCTACACCAGCTTTATTGAGTACGGAATTTTTTACCTCCTTCTGAAAGATTCTGCCGATGGGCAATGCCTTTGGGCCAACATATAGTTTAGTGCCCGTAATTGAGCTGATCTTCTCAAAAGAGACGGTGAAGGAGCGGTGTATGCGCAGGAATTTATCGGCAGGCAGCTGGCTGGTAAACTGGCTCAGGTTCTGGTGCACGATCAGATCTTCATAGATGGTTTTGATCCTGATATAGTCTTTCAGGCTTTCGATGTACAGAATATCGGCATGCTGTACCCTGATGTTTTTCTTATCGGCCCTTACAAAAATAAAGTTGTCGGCTTCGGCCTGTGGTGCTGCAGCAAATGGCTTATCCTGTTGCTGCAGTAGGTTGGTAGCTTTATCGATGGCTTTCATAAAGCGCGGAAAGGCAACAGGCTTCACCAGGTAATCCAGCACATCCAGCTCAAAACTTTCTACAGCATACTCCCTGTATGCTGTGGTAACGATTACTGCCGGCGGCTGGTCCAGGTTCTTTATAAAATCAATTCCGCTTAGCCCTGGCAGGTTAATATCCAGGAACAGCAGCTGTACCGGGTTCGATTTCAGGTGGTTGAAGGCATCAATGGCACTCTCAAAGGTGCCTGCCACCTCAAAGGCATCAAACTTACTAAGATGTGTTTTGATAACATTGATGGCCAGGGGCTCATCATCAATGATCAGGCAACTAAACTTCATCGAGCTTTACTTTTAGTGAAACAGTGAAGGATTCTGCGGACTCCTGGATCTCCAGATCGAAGTTGTGATCGTAGATCAGCTCTAACCTGCGCCGGGTGTTCTGGATACCAATGCCGGAGCCTTTATGAAAAATATTGGTATTATTTCCTGCATAGGGCTCACGGTTGCGCAGGTTCCAAATGGTGAAAAACAGGTGTTCATCTTTAACCGCCAGCCTGATGCGCAGGGGTATGCAGCCATTGCGCAATTGTATACCATGCTTAAAGCTGTTTTCGATAAAGGGGATAAGAATGAGTGGCGGTACATATTTATCCTCGAGCACGCCCTCTACCTCAAATGCCACATCGAGTTTATCGCCGTAACGCAGGGTTTCGAGGTCAATATAATTCTGAATGTGCTTTACTTCTTCCAGCAGTTCAATGCGTGGCTTGTTGCCATTGTAGATTACATGACTCATCAGCTCCGAGAGCTTTAGCACAGTGTCTGGTGCACAGTCTGATTTATCGAGGGTAAGCGAGTACAGGTTGTTCAGGGTGTTAAAGAAAAAGTGAGGCTGTACCTGCGAGCGCAGAAAGGAAAGCTCTGTTTCATGGTTGCGCCGCTCCAGCTCCCGGTTAATTTTCTGGGTCTCTACCCAGTCAAATCCAAGTTTGATGGCTGTGGTGAGCCCTACCACATAGATCTCACCGATAAACACCGCCAGCACATAATTAAGATTAAAGAGCGACTCCTGCTTTACGGTAGATTCACGCCAGATATCGGTGGTTACAAACTCATAGGTAAGCACAATACGCAGGAGCGAAAGGGCCAGCACCGCCGTAAACAGAATGAGGATGTACATGGACAGGTTTGTGCGCAGAAAACGGGGCAGCAAGAAGTAGAGGTTAAAGTACACCAGTATGATGTGGATGGGAAACTCCACCAGGTTCGATTTAAGGGAGTACACATAGTCATCGAAGTAGCTGCCCCAGCGCATGGTGTTCAGCAAAAAATACAGCACCCAGAAAGCGATGTGGTAGAAGGTGGGCTTCTTCAGGATTATTCCCGGCTGCCATTTGCCGGAGCCCAGTGCAATGCTGGCTTCTGAATTGAGTGATATGTTGGCGGGCTTAACCATAGGCGATTTCCATGAATATACTAAATAAAAGCAAGATGTAAGAACATAGCAAGTTCTTATAATTTTAAGCGCGATAGCCGCCAACAATTGCATGTAGTAAAGCGCCTTATCTACAAGGGGAATGGGGGCGGTTTTGCTGCTTTACCAGTATTTCCGGCCTGTTCAACCGTTTGCATTGGGTAAGATTAGCTAATTTCTGTACCTCGTTTCGCCGTTTAGCTATAAAATTTTGCAGTTCAGCTAAAAAACATTATTAAATTTTAATGATGTAAGAATTTAAGGCAATTTGATTCAGCAAATCAATCACCCACCTATGGAAAAGTTTATACCCACCTTCTTGCTGGCCTTGCTGATTGGGCTGGTGGCCATGCCAGAGGCCACCGCTCAGATTGCAGTACGGGGCAGAGTTTTAGACAACAAAACCGAGCAGCCGCTGCCTGGTGTTACTGTTTTGGTAAAAGGCACCAACAACGGAACCGTTACTGATGTAGACGGTAATTTTTCTCTGGCTGTACCCAGTGCTGCATCGGTACTCGTTTTCTCATTTGTAGGTTATAATGTAGAGGAGGTGCCTGTTGGCAGTAACACCAACATTAGCATTAGCCTTGTAGAAAATGTTGACCAGCTGGATGAGCTGGTGGTAACGGCCCTGGGTATTGAGAAAGATACCCGTGGACTTACCTATACCACCCAGCGTGTAGGAGGGGAGGAGCTTAGCAGGGCCAAAGACCCTAACCTGATGAACTCGCTCTCCGGCAAAATTGCCGGCGTAACCATTAACAGAAGTGCTGCAGGTGTAGGCGGATCAGTAAAAGTGAACATTCGCGGCAACAGGTCTGCGCTAGGCAGTAACCAGCCGCTCTACGTGATCGATGGCATTCCTCTGCTCAACAGCAGCCCCTCGCAACCCCTGAATGCCTTTGGTGGCGATAGAAATACCGCAGGCCGCGATGGTGGCGATGGTATTGCCAACCTTAATCCTGATGATATCGAGAGCATCAACGTGCTGAAGGGTGCTTCGGCCTCGGCACTTTATGGTAGCCAGGCCGCCAACGGCGTGATAGTGATTACTACCAAACGTGGTAAAAAAGGCCTTTCCAGGCTAGATTTCTCCTCCAATGTCACCATGGAGCAGCCTATTATGCTGCAGGAGTTTCAAAATCAGTATGGGCAGCCGCTTAATGATAGTGGCAGCCGCAACACCACCTCGCCCTTCAGCTGGGGACCTGCTTTAAGCGGTAATGAACCTACGGTAGATGTACAGGATTTTTTCAGAACCGGCAGCTCTTACATTAATTCCCTTGCTTTTACAGGGGGTACTGAAAATGCACAAACTTACTTCTCCTATGCAAACACCTATTCCAGGGGCATTGTACCCACCAGCGATTTTAAACGGCACAATTTTACGCTGCGCCAGTCTACCCAGCTGTTCGATAGTAAGCTGAAGATCGATGCAAATATCAACTACCTTACCCAGAAAGCGCATAACAGGCCTACCAGCGGCTTTTATTTTAACCCGCTTACCGGACTTTACCTTTTTCCGCGCGGGGTAGACTTTCAGCAGTATGAAGATGGGTTTGAAGTGGAAGATCCTGGAAGAAGGCTGATGGGGCAGAACTGGGCTTTTCAGGAACCAACCCAGCAAAACCCATACTGGATACTGAACAGAAATGCCAATGACGACACCCGCAACAGGATTATTGCTTCTACCACTTTAAAATACAACATACTACCCTGGATAAATGTGCAGGGAAGGGTAAGCGTAGACCGCATTTCTGACCTTTACACCCATAAAATCTATGCTACCACAGTGATTACCCCGGAAAACGGACGCTACATCCGCGAGGAGCAGGTGCAGCAGCAGTTTTATGGAGACCTGCTCCTGAATGTGAATCAACAGTTTAATGATGTGTCTCTTGCTGCAACGCTTGGAGGAAGTATCAACGATAGCAGGGCCAAAGGCGAAACTTTCGACTCCTTTAATGCCGGACTTAATTTTGCAAACGTATTTACCCTGGCCAACATTCGGCCTGGCAGTACTATTACAGAATTAGACAACAGAAGGCAGCTACAGGCCCTCTTTGCATCGGTGCAGCTGGGTTATAAAGATATGGTGTACCTTGACCTGACAGGCCGTAACGACTGGGCATCCACCCTTGCCTTTACACCAAACAGCTCCTATTTCTATCCATCCATAGGCACCACCTTTATTGTAGATGAAATGCTCGCCCTGCCTGCTGCAGTGTCACTAGCCAAGATAAGAGCTTCTTATGCAAGCGTGGGTAATGATGCTCCACAGTATTTTACCAATCCGCTTCATTATATCAGCCCCGGTGGCAACATAGATTTCAACACCGAAGCCCCCTTCACTGATCTTAAGCCAGAGATATCTTCTTCGCTTGAATTAGGCGCTGATCTGGGTCTATTCAGCAACAGGCTGGAGCTTAACCTAACCTACTACAAAACCAATACCCGAGACCAGGTACTGCGCATAAGAACCAGTGCTGGTACCTTATATTCTTACCGTTACATCAATGCGGGAGATATCCAGAATAAAGGGGTGGAAGCCATGCTAAACTATGCAGTACTGAAGGGCGACGGATTAAACTGGTCTGCGGGTATCAATTTCTGGAAAAATAAAAATGAAGTGCTTGAGTTAAGTGATGAGCTGGATGATAATATGGTGATTCTTACCGAGCAAGGTAGTACCAGCTACTCCAATGCCCTTAATGTAGGAGGTGCTTTTGGTGACCTTTATGGCTTTGTACTCGACAGGGCCGACAATGGAAGCCTCTATGTGGCAGAAGATGGCACTCCTTTAAAGAAGACAAATGAAGATGGTGAGCTGGTGCTGGAGCGACTGGGTAATCCTAATCCTAAATGGCAGCTGGGCTTTACCAACAACCTCTCTTATAAAGGCCTGAACCTTAACTTTCTGATTGATGCGCGGGTAGGCGGTGAGGTAGTTTCACTGACTCAGGCCGTACTGGACGAGTATGGGGTATCACAGGCTACGGCAGAGGCCCGCAATGTCGGTGGGGTAGCAGTGCCAGCCATTGTAAAAGAAACCGGCGAACCTTTTGCCGGCAGCATCCCAGCAGAAAAATACTACGGAGGCATTGCCGGCCGCGATGGTGTGAGCGCTGAGTATGTTTACAGTGCTACCAATGTGCGGCTGCGCGAACTGTCCCTGGGCTACCAGTTCCCTGCCACCCTGGGCTTCGTAAAAAACCTGCAGCTGTCGTTTGTAGCCAGAAACCTGTTCTTCCTCTACAACGAAGCACCCTACGATCCGGAAATCTCCATGTCTACCGGCAACAACCTGCAGGGGGTAGATATCTTCAGTCTGCCCACCACCAGGAGCTATGGACTTAACCTGAAAGTTAGTTTTTAATCTCTTCTCTAATACTGATATGAAAAGCTACATACAAATAACAAAGGGCTTAAGCCAAAGCTTTAGCTATGCAATCCTGCTGGCAGCCCTGCTGATGTACTCCTGTACCGATCGTTTTGAGGAGTTTAACACCGATCCCACCGGGCTTACTGATGAAGACCTGAAGATAGATTACCAGAACGTGGGTGGTTTCTTCCCGCAGATGCAGCACTCTATTTACTACAACTTCAATAACACCACATGGGAGTACCAGGTATATCAAAACCTGAATGCCGATGTTTTCTCCGGCTATATGTCGCCACCCACACCCTTTGCCAATAATACAAACAATACCACCTATGCCCTGGTAGATGGCTGGAATGGCTTTACCTATAACCTGCCCTATACAGGTGTGCTGGCTCCTTTTACCAATGTCAAAAGAAGGGCAGATGAAGATCCCGGTGCCTCGCACTTTTATGCCGTGGGGCTCATTCATAAAGTAGCATCCATGCACCGGCTAACCGATACCTTCGGGCCAATTGTGTATACACAGGCTGGTCAGGGCGGTGCAAGCGCCCGCTACGACAGCCAGCAGCAGGTATACGAAGCTATGTTTGAGGAGCTGGAAGAGGCAGTAGAGATACTTTCTGACTATGTGGCTGAAAACCCTGACCTGAAGCCTTTTGCACGCTTTGACCGCATCTATGCCGGAGACTACAGCAAGTGGATCAAATATGCCAATTCGCTGCGCCTTCGCCTGGCTATGCGCATATCTAAAGTAGCGCCCGATAAAGCAAAAACTGAAGCCGAAGCAGCCGTAAATAACCAGTATGGGGTGTTCGCTGCCAAGGATGATGCAGCCTTTGTACAGGACCCGGGTGTACAGCACCCCCTCTTTACCATTGCCAACGGCTGGGGCGATACACGCATGAGCGCCGAAATGGAATCTATACTGAAAGGCTACAACGACCCCCGCCTAAAGATTTACTTTGCACCTGCCACTAAAAGCGGTATTGCAGGTGATTATAAAGGCATCAGAAGCGGCATCGTCATCAACTCTAAGGATGATTATGTAGGCTTCTCCAGCATCAATGGCGATTATATAGGCCTGAACTCGCCACTGCAGCTTATGACTACCGCAGAGGTTTATTTCTTAAGGGCAGAAGGAGCCCTGCGCGGCTGGCAAATGGGTGGTAGTGCACAGGAGCTTTATGAAAAAGGCATCAAAGCATCTTTTGAGCAGGCTGAGACCGCCGGCTATGATGCTTATATAGCAGATGCTACCTCTGTTGCAGTTCCCTACACAGATCCTGTAAATGCGGCTAACAATGTTCCCGCCGGTTCGCCCTGGTTATCTGATATTACCATACAGTGGGATGAAGGTGCTGGTTTTGAAGAAAAGCTGGAGCGCATTATTACCCAAAAATGGATAGCCATGTTTCCGGAAGGACAGGAAGCCTGGTCGGAGTTTCGCAGAACGGGCTACCCCACACAGTTCCCTGTGGTGGAGAACAGGAGTGGGGGTACCATCTCTACCAATGAATTCATCAAGCGCCTGGCTTATCCTTCTTCAGAATCGCAAAACAATGCTGCCGCCTATCGTGAGGCTGTTCAGCTCCTGGGAGGGCCAGATACAGGAGGCACACCGCTTTGGTGGGATGTAAATTAAATACCAGGGACATGGATCCTGTGCATGTCAATGTCTATTTGCATTTACAGGATCCATGTTACAATCAAAAAAGATTCAGGAAGAGAAGTGCCTGGTTAAACCGTCATTACATTTTAATATGTCTTATACAGAAACCTTGTGGAATAGTTTAGCCCACAAAGCAGTGGGTGCCACTGAAGAAACCAAACACGAGAAAATACATACCGAGATCTTTGAAAAATCTTCTGAAGCCTCGCTGGCAGTAGCCCTTGAAATTGCCCGCTTGATACGCGAAAAACAAGGAATGGGAGCGCCTTGTGTACTAGGACTGGCCACTGGTTCGTCGCCAACTTCTGTTTACAACGAGCTGGTGCGCATGCATCAGCAGGAGGGTTTAAGTTTTCAGAACGTGGTAACCTTTAACCTCGATGAGTATTTTCCCATTGAGCCTCACTCGCTGCAAAGCTATGTGCGTTTTATGCATGAATACCTGTTTGATCATGTGGATATCAGACCGGAAAACATACACATTCCCGATGGCACCCTGCCTTACGAGCTGGTAGAAACCTATTGCAGGGAGTATGATGCACAGATTGCCTCATACGGAGGGCTAGACCTGCAGATACTGGGTATTGGGCGTACCGGCCATATTGGGTTTAATGAGCCGGGCTCACACATCCACTCCAACACCAGGCTGATCACCCTCGATCACATTACCCGGCTTGATGCGGCAAGTGACTTCTTCGGAGAGCAGCATGTACCAAGGCGGGCCATTACCATGGGTGTTGGCACCATCATGAAGGCCAAACGTATTATTCTCATGGCCTGGGGCGAAGGTAAAGCAAATATCATACAGCGTACAGTAGAGGGATTGGTATCGGAACAGGTACCAGCCACTTACCTGCAGCAACACCCCAATGTAACAGTGGTACTGGATAGTGCCGCTGCTGCAGACCTGGTGCGTATTAATACGCCCTGGCTGGTGAGAACCTGCCGCTGGGATAATCAGCTAACCAAAAAAGCAGTGATATGGCTAAGCCAGAAGCTGAACAAACCAGTGCTGAAACTGACCGAGCGTGATTATAACGACAACGGCATGAGTGACCTGGTAGCAGAGCTGGGGCCGGCATACAACATCAATATCCATATTTTTAATCAGCTGCAGCATACCATTACCGGCTGGCCGGGCGGTAAACCCGGGGCCGACGATACCTACCGGCCCGAGCGGGCAGAACCTGCCAGAAAACGGGTGCTGATCTTCAGCCCACATCCCGACGACGATGTGATTTCGATGGGCGGCACCTTTATCAGGCTGGCAGATCATGGGCATGAGGTGCACGTAGCTTACCAGACATCTGGAAACATAGCCGTATTCGATGAGGATGTGGTGCGGTTTGCTGATTTCTTCCGGGACTTTAGTGGGCTGCATGCCCATCAGAAGGAGGGGGGAGAAGGGCTTTACCTGAAGGTGGTAAACAGCATCAACGAAAAGCAGCCGGGAGAGGTAGATGGCGCACTGGTACAGTCAATTAAAGGCCTTATCAGGCGTGGCGAAGCAAAGGCAGGCTGCCGCTCTGTTGGACTTTCTGATGAGAAAGCGTATTTTCTGAACATGCCCTTTTACGAAACCGGGCTGGTGAAGAAAAAGCCGCTGGAGGAGGAAGATATACAGATAATCGTAAATTTACTGGAAGAGATAAGGCCCCACCAGGTTTATGCTGCCGGCGATTTGTCAGATCCGCATGGCACGCATCGGGTGTGTCTGCAGGCGATATTTATGGCGCTTGATCGTTTAAAAAACAAAGATTGGATAAAAGACTGCTGGGTATGGTTATACAGGGGGGCCTGGCAGGAATGGGATGTAAATAACATCGATATGGCCGTACCGCTTAGTCCGGATGAGTTGCTGCGCAAGCGCAAGGCAATCTTCAAACATCAGTCACAGAAAGATACGGCCCTTTTTCCGGGTGCTGATCCGCGTGAGTTTTGGGTTCGTGCCGAAGATCGCAACAAAGCCACAGCAAAGCTTTACGATAGATTGGGGCTTTCAGAATACGAAGCCATTGAAGGCTTTAAACGCTACTATTTATAAGATTACAGCAGTATTGATATGAATTTGAAAGGGATAGCATTAGCAGCAGGGATATTAATTTGCCTGAACCTGGGCATCGTAGCACAGCAGCAACAGCAGCAGCCTCAAACACTGATGCTGATGCCTTATCCGGCACAGCTGAAGCAGCAGGAGGGCAGTTTCAGGCTTACGCCAGATTTCTCGGTGGCTACTGAAGGTACTGCAAACGAGCGCTTATACAGTGGGGCCACCCGCTTTTTAAGAAGACTCGATGGGCGCACTGGTTTGTTTTTTGGGCAGGAGCATGTAAAGCCAGCTCTAAAACCTGGCCAGCAGGGGTTGCTCATCAGAACCAAACGTGCCGGTGAGGTAAAGCTTAATGAAGATGAATCGTACCAGCTGAAAGTTGATGCTAAAGGAGTAGTTCTGGAAGCCGAAACTGATATTGGTGCCCTGCGTGGGCTGGAAACTCTGCTGCAGCTGGTACAGGCCGATGAACAGGGGTATTTCATTCCTGCCGTTGCAATACAGGATAGCCCGCGCTTTCCGTGGCGTGGCCTCATGATTGATGTGGCACGGCACTTTCAGCCCATGGAGGTAATCAAACGGAATATTGATGGTATGGCTGCCGTGAAAATGAATGTGCTGCACCTGCACCTGACTGATGACCAGGGCTTCCGGGTAGAAAGCAAAGTCTATCCGCAGTTTCATGAAAAAGCCTCCGAAGGGGAGTATTTCACACAGCAGCAAATAAAGGAAATTATTCGCTATGCCGATGCCCGCGGCATACGGGTGGTACCGGAGTTTGATGTACCCGGCCATGCCACCAGCTGGTTAGTAGCTTTCCCTGAGCTGGCCAGTGCGCCCGGACCCTACACCCTGGAGAACAATGCAGGTATATTTGATCCTACGCTGGATCCTACCAACGAAAAAACCTATGAGGTGCTGCAGGGATTCTTTGCAGAAATGGCTGCTTTGTTTCCGGATCCTTACTTTCACATAGGAGGCGACGAAAACGAAGGTAAGCAGTGGGATGCCAATCCGAAGATTCAGGCCTTTATGAAAAAGAACAAGCTGGCCGATAACCATGAATTGCAGACGTACTTCAATAACAGGATTATCAGTTTTCTGGAGAAGAAGGGGAAACGCGTGATTGGCTGGGATGAAATACTGCAGCCTAACCTCTCAAAAAGTTCAGTCATTCACTCCTGGAGAGGTCCAAAAGGTCTGGCACAAGCCGCTAAACAGGGTTACACCACCATTCTTTCCAATGGTTACTACATTGACCTGATGCACCGTGCTTCAGACCATTACCTGAACGATCCGTTGCCTGCAGGTACAACCCTTACCGAAGAAGAACAGAAGCGTGTATTGGGAGGCGAGGCGCCCATCTGGAGCGAGCTGGTAACACCCACCACCATCGATTCACGCATCTGGCCCCGCACTGCTGCCATAGCAGAGCGCCTCTGGTCGCCCAGGGAGGTAAATGATGTGGAAGATATGTACCGGCGGCTGGACTACATCAGCTTCAGGCTGGAAGAGCTGGGGCTGCAGCATAAGCGCAACCAGCAGGTGCTCCTGCGCAATCTTAGCAACGGGCAGCCAGTGGCGCCACTCCAGACGCTGGTAGATGTAGTAGAGCCCATGAAGGGCTATACCCGCAATCCGGGAGGAAAAACATTCAAAACGTTTACACCCTATACCCTTTTTGCCGATGCGGCCACTGCAGATGCACCGGCAGCCCGTAGGTTTAACACGCTTGTTAATCACTATCTCCAAACAAACGATAGTGCTACCAGAGAAGAGATTATAGAATGGCTTGAAAAATGGAAAGGGAATCATGCCCTCATGAAGCCGCTTATTGCACAATCGCCTGTGCTAAAATCAATTGAGGGGCTTTCTGCTAACCTTAGTACCATTGCTGCGCTGGGCCTGCAGGCAATGAATAAGGGTACTCTGGCTGGTAAAAAAGCAGCAGGCAATGCTTCTGTTACCAAACAGGCCAGGGAACAACTGGAAAAGGCCAGGGAACAGGGCGGCCGAACAGAGCTGCAGATAGTAGATGCCATCGAAAAACTGGTGATGCAGGGCAGTACAAGTACAGTTGGCGGGTAAATCGCAACTGAATCCTGATCCGCCCTTACAGACTGCGCTTTACGGGCTGCTGATCTTTGCCATCCCTTCAGGGCTTGTTTGTGTGTTTATTTCTGCTCTGAAGGTGCGGCATGGGTCTGGCGTGCGCTCTGGTGTGTATGCTGGCAGGTGATGCCCCTTATTTTTACAAGCTTTCAGTTCCGGAAAGCCATTATCCAAAACTGATACCCTATGATACTGCATAGTATAGATTGGATCATCGTTAGCCTTTTTCTGTTTGGCTCCCTGGTGATTGGAATTGTTGTAGCCAAAAAGGCCAGCGGCAGTGTCTCGGAGTTTTTTCTGTCGGGCAGAGATCAGCCCTGGTGGCTGCTGGGGGTTTCAATGGTTGCTACTACCTTTTCAGCAGATACCCCGAACCTCATTACCGATATTGTGCGGCAAAACGGGGTATCTGGTAACTGGGAGTGGTGGGCTTTTTTGCTCACCGGCATGCTCACTGTTTTTGTATATTCCAAGCTGTGGCGCCGCTCCGAGGTTATGACCGACCTGGAGTTTTACGAGCTGCGCTACAGTGGTAGAACAGCCGCTTTTTTAAGAGGCTTCAGGGCAGTTTACCTGGGTGTTTTTTTCAATATCATGATTATGGCTACCGTTTGCCTGGCTGCCATCAAAATAGGAGGCATACTCCTGAACCTTAGTCCAGTAGAGGTGCTCCTGATAGCTTCGGTGGTAACCGTGATCTATAGTTCACTGGGTGGTTTAACCGGGGTGTTGATCACCGACTTTTTCCAGTTCATTATGGCCATGGTGGGTTCAGTGTGGGCGGCTTATATTATTGTAAACCTGCCCCAGGTAGGCGGACTTCAGAAGCTGGTAACACACCCGCAAGTGGTACCCAAACTAGACTTACTTCCTGATTTTTCTAACCTGGAAACGCTGGTGCCGCTTTTTATCATACCCCTGGCGGTGCAATGGTGGAGTGTGTGGTACCCGGGCGCAGAGCCGGGTGGGGGAGGTTATATTGCCCAGCGCATGCTTTCTGCTAAGAATGAGAAGAATGCCATTGGCGCTACCCTTTTCTTCAATATTGCTCATTATGCCTTAAGGCCCTGGCCCTGGATCTTGATCGCGCTGGCCTCCATCATTATTTTTCCAACCATGGAATCTATTCAGCAGGCTTTCCCTCACCTGAATCCATCCATAGTGCGGCACGATCTTGCTTACCCTGCTATGCTCACTTACCTGCCGCATGGCCTGCTGGGGCTGGTGGTTGCTTCCCTTATTGCGGCTTTTATGAGCACCATCTCCACCCATCTCAACTGGGGTTCATCGTACGTAGTAAACGATTTTTACAGAAGGTTCCTGAATCCTGAAGCCAGCGAAAAGCAGCTGGTGCGGGTGGGCCAACTTACTACCGTTGTACTGATGGTGGTTTCGGCCAGCATAGCCCTATACCTCGAAAATGCCATGCAGGCGTTTCGCATATTGCTTACTATAGGCGCCGGCACCGGACTAATCTTTATCCTTCGCTGGTTCTGGTGGCGCATCAATGCCTATACAGAACTCTCGGGCATGGCTGCATCTTTTACACTGGCTATTTACTTTGAGCTGATTCACACCCGTTTGGGCTTTGATGCCATTTCCAGTCCTTACCGGATTTTACTTAGCGTGGGCATCACCACCTGCATCTGGCTGCTGGTTACCTACCTGACCCGCCCTACAGATATGCAGGTGCTGCGTAATTTTTACAGCAAAGTACGGCCCGGAGGCCCTGGCTGGCAGCACGTAATTAACAAAGCTACTGAAGAACACCAGCCTATATATACCCATGTGCCGCGTACGAATCTTAGCATGGAAATCTTAAGCATGTTTATTGGTACCCTTACTGTGTACAGTGTTCTGTTTGCGACCGGTTACTGGATCTATGGCTATCGGGTAACCGCTACCTGTCTGGCGGCGGGAGCCCTGCTAGGAACAGTTATTCTGCTAAGCATCTGGAGCTCCCGCATCAGCAAACCCATCACCAAGAAACAGCCGGTGCAGCTACCAGAAGAGAAGCCCGGTGCAGTAAAAGAGAAGCGGGATCCGGCACATGCTGTGGAAGATGAAAAATTGAATTAGTCACTGGTGTCAACATTTCAATACCGACAAAAACAATTTAGCCACTCCCAAAGCCTTTTCTAATTCCCCACCCTATTTCGTTCTTCTTCTGATCCAGTGGTTCGCTTGGCAGATTTAACATTTTTATTACCAAAGTTGCGGGAGTATGTGAGCCTTACCACCCGTGGCTCAAAAATCAGTGCTGCATGGCCATCCAGGTTAAGCTCCGGGTTAATAGTTTCTATTCTAATACGCTGTGTCCAGAAGATGTCGTTAATTGAAAAACGCAGGGTTCCTTTCTCATTCTTAAATTTCTTCTGCACGCCTGCATTTAAAGCCCCCAGGGGGTGAAGCTCTGCAATGCCAAACAGGCTGCGACTCCTGTAGAAGCCACTGAGTTCTGCTCCAAAACCATGTGGTAACTTAAAGTTCATGCTGCCGCTTATGGTGCCATACTGATTATCCATTGCGATGGGAACATTATCATATACTGTTTCGATCTGCTGGCTTACGCCCATCAGGTTGGTTTGTATATTCCACCAGGGGGTAACATCAATAGGCAGACTAAGGCTAATAGAGAGAGTGTTGGTATTGTCTATGTTTTCAGTATAGCCATACTGCTTGTTGGTTTCAGGGTCAACGTGCGACTGGTATCGGGCAATGGCATCTTTCTGGTGGCTGTACTGCAGCGATAGCATATAACTTCCCTTAAACTGGTAACCCAGCTGCACTGCATCGGTAAGGGCTGGCTTAAGGTTAGTGTTGCCAGAAAAGAAAGTGTAGGGATCGAAAAACACAACAAACGGCGCCAGGTCGGAATAGGTGGGGCGGGTAATACGCTTGCTGTAGGAGAACTGCAGGTTACTATGCTCTCCAAGGCCTTTGGTTACGAAAATACTTGGAAAGAGCTTGCCATACCTTCTGAGCACAAGGTTTTCCTCTTCGGGGCTGCTAAGATGGGTGTAGGTATATTCCCAGCGCAAGCCGGCCTGTAGGCTGAACTTCCCCTCAAACTGCTGCTTAAGATTAAAATAAGCAGCACTTATATCTTCCCTCATTTCTACATGCTGGGTGAATTCAGCATCTTCCGACCAGCCAGCCTGGAGTTTATTTTCTACCAGTACATCATTTTGTAAGCTAGTAAGCGTGCCTTTGACACCTGCCTCCAGCTTAGTTTTCTCTCCTAAGTTGTGGGTATAGTCAGCTTTAAGTACACCCACGCGTATGGGGGTGCGCTTGTCAATTCTTATTTCATCGGCAATGTTTTGCTCTTCCAGGTTCTCAAAACTGTTGGTATAATGATGTGGATTGTTGTCGTGGTAGTATAGATAGTCCAGATCCAGGCTAAAGAGATTACCTGCAGAAAAAGTATGTCGAAAGTTAAGGTTGGCCATCCAGTGTTTCCAGTGGTTCAGCTCATCATCATTCATCCACACATAAGCAGTTGGCTGCTGTGGCTCTTCAATGCTGGTGGTATTGCGGGCAAGCATTTCCCACCTGCTATCAAACCCAGCTAATAAACCACCTACGGTACTTTTAGGCCCAAGTGTGTAGTCTGCCCCTATGCGTGCATTGTGCATGTACTGACGTGTATTTCGCCTGCTTACAGTACCAAGCGTACTAATTTGCCCCTGGTCCCGTAAATTTCGGTAAAACTCAAATCGTTGCATGGCATGATCGAGGCTAAAAGAGTAATCTGCAAAGAGATTGAGTCTTTGGGTGCGGTGGTTAATATTTGCTGAGGCAGATGGTTTTTCGTACCATCCCCATCCCATGGATAGGGAATAAGAGCCGTTGGTGCCAAATTCAGAGTCTTTTTTAAGCATAATGTTGATGATGCCTGCATTGCCCTCAGCATCATAGCTGGCAGAAGGGGTGGTGATAAGTTCTATTTTTTCAATATTGCTGGCATTCATACCACCAAGCATCTGAATAATAGCCTCCATGGGCATTCTGCTTTGCTTGCCATTGATCATGATGATTACGCCCTGCTTGCCTACCAGTGCCAGCCCTCTATTTTGCCGATTTACAGTTACCCCTGGTGAGCGCTCCAGCACATCTAGCGCTGTACTGCCGGCAGCTGTAATACTGCTTTGCACATTTACAACCAGCTTATCGATTTGCTGCTCGTAAAGCTGCTTTTGGGCTTCCACTACTACTTCACCCAATTGTTGCACATCTTCTGCAAGCATAAGTGTGCTGATGGGCAAATCCTCCGAACCCTGCCGGATAGTAAAAAGAGAAGAGTAGGCTTTTTTATAACCCATCATGGAGGCGAGCATGAGATATTCACCAGGGCTAAGCTTATCCAGCCGATAATAGCCAGTTTCATTGCAAACCATGCCCTTTACCAGGGATGAGTCTTTGGGGCTTAGCAGTAACACATTAGCAAAGGGCAGGGCCTTGCCTTGGTTATCCTGCACTTTTCCACTAATGCTGGATTGTGAAAAAGACGGGATGGTGGCCAATAATGCTATTGTTAACACTACTGGCCCTGTAAAGGGGATTTGAATGAACCGCATGTAGAGATGAAAAAACAGTGAAAAGGGATCTGTACACTGCAGGGAAAAGGAATTATGAAAGCGGTGTGGAGGGGTAGAGGTAAAAATTTAAGTGACCAATAAACCCCTGCTGAAAATCCACTTATATTTAATTCCCAATGGAGACTTGAAAAAATTATAGCGCTGATATACAGGGCAATATCAAAAAAAATATTAGAAAAGCAATATTTCTCAAGTGATTATTATTTTCCGGTACTGCACAAATAAAAAGCCATGAGCAAATGCTCATGGCTTAGGTTTTCTTATCGCTGTTGGAACCACAACAGTAATAGTACAGCAGATTTACCGATACTGCTAAATTATTGCAGGCAAACCTCAAGATGTATTACAGCCGCTCTACTACTATTTTACCAGCCGCCTCTACGGTTACCAAACAAGCCGCCCAGAATTGATCCCAGGCCGCCGCTGCCCATGCTCCTGTAGCCGCGTCTGCCATTGAGGCCCCCAAGGATTGAAATCATAGAACCCAGGCCGCCACTGCGGTACATGCCACCGCCCATCATGCCGCCACCCAGCAAACCGCCTAACAAGCCGCCACCCATGCCCATACCACCCATCATGCCCCTTCTGCGGCGGCGGCCACCACTTAACATACTGGCAATAGCAATCGGTGCCACTACGCCCAAAATGCCCTGCGCCATTTGTGGCGAAATACCTGCATTTTTGAACATATCAGTAAATCCATTCTTATTCAGAAAAGATTGTGAGGTTGGATCCTCACCTTTATGCTGGGCATCACTGGCCTTGTTCACAAACTTATCGAGAATGCTGTACTGCTCCTGGCGTATGTCCAGGTATTTAGCAATGTCCTCAATTTTCCTTTGTTCATCCTGAGTGTACTGGCCATCTGCCTTGGCAAAGCTGATGATGTCGGCTATGAAGGAAAAGCGTAAAGGGCTTGTTTTGATCACATCCAGGCATTTCTGCAGGTTGATGACTGTTGGATTTTTGGCTATGTAAGCGATCTCCTGCTGAATGTTTTCGGGAATTTCTGCAGCTTCGGCCATTAGTTCCAGGTATTCTAACTCCTCGGCAGAAGCATTTCCATCGGCAGAGGCCAGGGTAGCCAGGGCACCAAAATAGGCTGCTTTTTCGTCGTTGCTGTAGTCTTTCAGCAAAGTGGTTTGGGCTTGTTCCATAGGTATTGCTTTTCTCTTAGAAAAGCTTTAACCACAAAGCCTGCAAGTATGTTATGCAGTGGTAATAAGAAGCGGGTGCAGCTTTTGGGTTGTGCACGCGAAAGGTAAAGGAATCAGATTAGGTGCGAAACAAGGCTTAGAAAATAATCTCTTCAGAAGATCCGGCATCTTCCAGCGTTTGATCTTCTTTAGTGGTTAGCTCAATATCGTGCAGAACGCGGTCATCTTCTTTGTACACATTGTGCCAGGCTACCATGTAGGCAATACACATAGCCCAGAAAAGCCTTTTTAAGAACCTGCCGATGTGCTGTAATACCCACATAATTTGATGATTGAGGTTAAATTTCTGATAGCTGCAAAAACATATCCGTTTGATAAAGCATGCCATAGCTGCAGCAATTGAGGTTGATTGCATGAAAATGTAAGTATTGTTCTGCCGGAATGGCATAATCATGCTCCTGCAGCGGAATTATTCAACATGCGGATAAAAAAAATAGCCCCAGGGGGGGCTATTTAATATTTGTATAAAGCGCAGGTTTATCTGACTGCTGCCGGGGCTACTTCTTTTGGTTTGTAACCAACAAAGCCATAGTAGGCAATGTAGAGGTAGCAAACCAGCGGAATAATAAATGAATACTGAAGGCTACCGGTGCTATCGGCAACAATACCTTGCAGTGGTGGAATTAGAGCACCGCCCACAATTGCCATCACCAGCAGGGAAGATCCCTGGCTGGTAAATTTACCAAGACCAGCAATGGCAAGGGTAAAGATGGTAGGGAACATAATAGAGTTAAACAAGCCAATGGCAATAATTGACCACATGGCCACTGCACCCTCGGTGAAAATTACCACCAGCAGGAGCGCCATAACGGCTGTAGCAAACAATCCTAAGGTGCGGCTGGGAATGTAGCTGCCCAACAGCAGTACCACAACGTTCAGTACGATCAGGCCTAACACAATAAGGGCTATATCCATGCCGTAGGTAGCGTAAACTGCACCAAATGCAACAGCGGTGATCAGGGCAATGATGGCAAACCGGTTCGATGCATTTTTAAATTGCGCCAGGGCTACAGCACCAAAGAAGCGGCCAACCATGGCACCACCCCAGTAAAGAGCCAGAAAGCCACTGGCTTCTTTTTCTTCCATGCCTGCAATATGTGGCAGGTTTAAGAAGTTAATGAAAGCACTGCCTACTGCAACTTCGCCACCTACATAGGCAAAAATACAAACCATACCCAGCATCAGGTGGCTGTATTTAAGGGCGCCACTGCCAGCTACAATTTCATCGCTGTTGTGGATTTTTGGCAAACGGAATAATTTAAACAGCAGGGCAATCAGTAAAAGCGTTCCGGCTAGTGCCAGGTAAGGCATTTTAACCGAATCTGCACCATCTGTGGTAGCAGCATCAACACCTTCAAAAATAAGCCAGCCGCCTAAAATTGGGGCAATGGTGGTGCCTAGTGAGTTAAGCGCCTGCGTCATGTTCAGACGGCTGGAGGCGCTCTCTGCCGGCCCTAAAATGGCTACATAGGGGTTGGCAGCAATTTGAAGAATAGTAATGCCTGATGCCAGGATAAAAAGAGCACCCAGGAAGAAGCCATAGCTATGCAGGCTGGCAGCAGGATAGAAAAGGGTACAGCCAACAGCAGCCACCACCAGACCGATGATGATACCATTTTTGTAGCCGATCTTCATGATAGGGTCTCCCTGGTTCATGGAAACGATGAAGTAGGCAAGCGACACAAAGAAGTATGCGCCAAAGAAGGCAAACTGCACAAGCATGGCCTGTGCAAAGGTCAAATCAAATATTCCTTTCAGATAGGGAATCAGGATGTCGTTCATGCAGGTGATAAAACCCCACATAAAGAACAGAATGGTTACTACAATCAGAGGACCTGTGTAGTTTTTGCCAGCCTGCTGACCGGTAGCGGCTGGTGCTGGTTTGGTACTTGTTGTAATGCCTGCCATTGGGAAGGAATTTGTTTTAGGGTTGATTGGTTGGTAAAATTTTGATATAAAGTCAGTAGTATATAGAGACAAAATTCTGTTTCCAAAATTAGCGCTTATATGCCCTATAAGCCTTTTTTGACTGTATATACTAAATAACAAGGTAGTAAATTTATTCATTTAGCGAAGCTCGGGAACCTAAACTTTCGCTAATATTATTGTAATCGCTGCTGCTATATAACATAAATTTAGAGCGTCTTGCGCAGGGTTTTTCTGCAGATATTACCACCACGGTGGGCAATGTTAGAAGTGGCATTATCAATGATAAACCAAACCCCACCACTACAGGCAGATTACCTGGAGTGGTGGGGTAAAAAAGAGTTGATACCTTAAATTCAGGAGGAGTGCAATGCACTATTTAAATTGCTGGCTATTATAGCGTTAGTGCTTCTTGCCTTTGCCGTTGCCTTTATTTCCGTTTCCTGACTTGTGCCTGGCATTTCCTGATGCCTTTGCTTTGGGGGGAGCGCCATTACCGCCATTGGCTTTTGCTTTAAATTTCAGCTTATGGTCAGCATTGTATTTATAGGGGTTATCAGCAGCAAAATCAAGCTCAACCTGGGTAGCATTTGCAAGGTTTATGCGACCAAAGAGGCTAGGTAGGGTAAGGGCAGTAAGCCAGTTGCCGCCGCTTAGATAGATGTACACCCCTTTTTGTATATCAAAATAGAAATTGTGCTGAGGAAAGTAAATATGACGCGTTTTGGCCCTATAGCCATGCGCTGGTGCCCAGGGCGGAGGTCCGTTTTTTCCTTTTCCCTGCGCAAGGCTATCTGCGGGCATGCTAAAGCATAAGAGCAGCATGGCTATCAGTGAGAACAAAACAGTTCTTAAGTTCATGAAAGGCTGTATTTTAGGTTAGGTTGTGGTGGTATGGCTGGTGGAGTACTTTTAAAGCAGCCCATGTACCAAAGCCTCAATGTAAGCGGAGACTGTTTTGGTAAAAACTTAAAATGGCGATTTGCCTTTCTTTTGTAAGTTTTCGTACCATTTTCGGGCAGTGCTTCCTGCTCTACGCTTTACTCTACTTTTACAACTTCCCTAATCTGCTGAACTGCCTCTGCTACCTCCGTCACCGGCTTTTGGCATGCCCGATTGTAGCAAACATAAATCTGGGTTTCATCTTCTTTGTGCTGGCGGTACTGTAGCAGGGGCAGCTTACTTTCATGTGCAGTTGCCGCTACTACTTTATTGGGCAGGTAATGCTGATATAGCTCTAGCGCTTTTTCGCGGCAGGTGGGCCCTGCAATGGCAACCTCGGCAGTGGGGTAGGCCATTTGCAGGTAAAGGCCCAGCCAATGGGTCAGGTACTGGGGTTCGGTAAGCAGCAGGCGCTCCACGGCAGACACCATCCCTGCAGCTATTTTTGAATATTCGTCTTTCTCCAGCAGCAGGCCCAGCTGATACAGATTGTAGGCCATCTGGCTGTTGGAGGAGGGAATTACATTATCGAACAGCTCCTTTTTACGGGCAATCAGGGTTTCGCTGCTTTTGCCTGTGTAGAAGAACAGGCTTTCATTGGCATCCCAAAAGTCCTGCAGGCAAAAATCGGTAAGCTGCTCGGCCAGTTGTAGCCAGTGTTCTTCAAAGCTTACGCCATAGAGGCGCAGGAAGCCGCCTATCACAAAAGCGTAGTCATCGAGAAAAGCAGGCGAGGGTGCAGCACCAGCTTTATGGTTACGCCTAAGCTTGCTGCCCTGCAGCAGGTTTTTTTCAATGAAGGTAGCATTCTGTTGTGCCAGCGTCAGGAACCTGGGTTCGCCAAAGGATGCATAGGCCTCGCAAAGACCGGTGAGCATTAAGCCATTCCAGGCAGCAAGTATTTTATCATCCAGGCCAGGCCTGATGCGTCGGCTGCGGGCATCCAGTAACAGCTGGCGGGCTTCTGCTAACAGCTGCTCTAGATCGTCGGGGTCCAGTTCATATTTCCGGGCAAAATCACCGGGCGATTCGCGGCGGAAAAGGATATTAGCCCCTTCCCAGTTACCTTCTTCAGAAGCGTTGTAATAATCGGCCACTAGTTCTGCCTCTTCCTTTCCCAGTACTTCTTCCAGCTCTGCTATGGTCCATACGTAAAACTTGCCTTCCTCGCCTTCACTATCAGCATCGAGGGCCGCGTAAAAGCCTCCCTGTGGGCTAAGCATTTCACGCTCGGCCCAGGCAATGGTCTGGTACACTACATCCTTAAACAATTCATCTTTAGTCGCGGTATAGGCGCTGGCATACAGGCTAATGAGCTGGCCATTGTCGTAGAGCATTTTTTCGAAATGGGGAACAAACCATTCTGCATCTACCGAGTAACGGGCAAAGCCACCGCCCACCTGGTCGTAAATACCACCCCAGGCCATTTCCCGCAGGGTTAAGAGCGCCTGCTGCAGTGCCGAGCTATCTCCCACAGCAGCCCAGTACCTGAGCAGAAACTGCCAGTGGCTGGGCATGGGAAACTTCGGCGCCGGACTTAAGCCCCCCCTGTCTTTATCAAACTTTTTAGCAAAGCCGCTGAAGAGGTGCTCCAGCTTAAGCTTAGTGATCTGCAGCTCATGCTGCTCCAGCCCAAAACGTTCCACATCGGAGTAGGAGAGGGTATCTGTAAATTTTTCCGACGATTCTTCCAGTGCCTGCCGGTTCTCTCTCCAGGCTTTTTCTACATTTTGTAGCAGCTGTACCCAGTGTTCCCTGGGAAAGTAGGTGCCGCCATAGAAAGGTTTCTGATCTGGTGTTAAAAAGACATTTAGTGGCCAGCCCCCCTGTATGCCCATGGCCTGCACGGCATCCATGTAGATCTGGTCAATATCTGGACGCTCCTCCCTGTCGAGTTTAATGCATACAAAGCCCCTGTTCATTACCTCTGCAACAGCTTCTTCTTCAAAACTTTCGTGCTCCATTACATGGCACCAGTGGCAGGCAGAGTATCCAATAGAGAGAATAATGGGCTTCTCTTCCGTTTTTGCCTTTTGCAGGGCTTCTGCTCCCCAGGGGTACCAGTCTACCGGGTTATGCTGATGCTGCAGGAGGTAGGGACTGCTGCTCTGGCTTAAGCGATTGGTATGTTTTGCGGTCATGGCTGAAGTTGCTCCTGGAGCTTTTTGATTTCGTCACCTACATCTACCCGGCCGGATAGAGCCTGCAGCTTTTGCAGCGTTTTTTGTAAGAACTGCCGGTGGGCCAAAGATGTTGGGTTAAACGGCCGGTGCTGAAGCGACTGTTTCAGGGGTTCCCATTCTTTCAGAAATGACCGGGCTTCCTCGTCCAGCAGGGAGGCTGTAAACTTTTCCCAGACATACTGCTCGGCTGTGGGCGTGGGGTGCAGCAGGTCGGGGTTATAGAATCTGTAATCCCGCAGGTCATCCATCAGGAGCTCATAGCTGGGGAAGTAATAAATTTCTTGCGGATATTTTTCCTGTAGCTGATGGCATACCACCCTCAGCATGGCCTTGCTCACAGAGTTTAATTCGAGTGTATCTTTCAGGTGCCGTACGGGACTTACTGTAAGCACCAGCTTCAGCGCAGGGTTAAGTTGCTTTAGTTGCTGCCAGAGCTGTTCAAGGGCCTGTAGGCTTTCCTCTGCAGGAACAAGCCGCTTATTGAAGAGCTTCTGGAGCTGTTTATGGCAATTAGCTACGGTAAGGTCTGCCGCTGGCAGTTCATATACAAAAGACGTGCCCAGGGTAATCATCAGCATTTGCCCCTCCTGTAAGTAACGCCGTACTTCGCTGAACCTGGTTTCCAGAAGTGCCTGAAGCGCTTCCCGGCTGGAGGCATTGAGTGAAGAATGCAGCAGGTAGTTAAGCCAGCGTTCCTGGTATTGCAAAAAGCTGTTTTCAGGTGGTTGCCGATCTTCTATTGCCAATTGAAGCAATTGCACCAGCGGCAGCGGATGAAAAAGAGTGCCAAAGGGGTTTACCAGCACCTTAAATTTCGACTCCCGCAGGCGCTCCCCAATCACTGCAGCAAAGCAGGAGCCCAGGCTTAGTATGGGCTTTTGTAGCTGAAGTTTGAAGGGCGATTCTCCGGGCTGAAGTCTTGTTCTGAAGTCCATAGTTCTAAATACGAAGATATATTGAAAATCAGAAATCAACGTAAGAGGCTTATTGCATTCTGAAGCAGCTTTAGCTTGTTAAGGTAAAGGCAGGACAGGGAGAGAAAGGCACAAAAAAAGGCGCCCCACTGGAGCGCCTTTAGCTTATTATAACAGCTTGCCTTATTCGGCAATTACCTCAAAAGGAATTGTTTTCTTCACTTCCTTGTGCAGGTCAATTTCTGCTGTGTACTCACCAAGGCTTTTTACTTCGCCGTTGATAGAGATTTGCTTACGGTCTACATCGTGACCTTTTGCTTTCAGGGCTTCGGCAATTTGGGTAGTTGTAACTGCACCAAAGATTTTGCCGCTTTCGCCAGCCTTAGCAGGAATCGTCAGCTTGGAATTGCCAATAGCGTTGGCAAGGTTCTCAGCATCAGTTTTAATTTTTTCAGCTTTGTGAGCTACCTGCTTGATGGTTTCGTCGCGCTGCTTTACTGCACTGGTAGTTGCCATGATAGCATAACCTTCAGGGATCAGGTAGTTGCGCGCGTAGCCAGGCTTAACATTCACAAGATCATTGCGATAGCCCAGGCCTTTGATATCTTTTTTAAGAATGATTTCCATTGCTTTACTGATTGTTGGTTTTAGGCGTTAGCCATAAACAACTCTTTTATTTAAGCGAATCTGTTACGTAAGGCATCAGCGCCAGGTGACGGGCACGCTTAACAGCTGTAGCAACTTTTTTCTGGAACTTCTCGCTGGTACCAGTGATACGGCTTGGCAGCAGTTTGCCTTGCTCGTTAACAAACTTGGTCAGGAAGTTAGCATCTTTGTAATCGATGTACCTGATGCCATGGCGCTTAAAACGGCAATATTTTTTGCGGTTTTCGTTACGCTGTATTGGTTCGTTCTGTAGTGTCATTACGCTTGTGCCTCCTTAGGTTCTTTTTTGTTGAAATCGCCTTTTCTTCTTCTTTCGTTGAATTCAACACCGTGCTTATCAAGAGCAACGGTCAGGAAACGAAGAATAGCCTCATCGCGGCGATACTCAGTTTCCAGAGAGCTAACTACGTTGGTAGGAGCATTGAATTGGAAAAGAACATAAAAACCAGTGTTTTTGTGCTGGATTGGATACGCCAGCTTACGTAGTCCCCACTGCTCTTCGTTCACGATCTCGGCACCATTATCAGTAAGTACCTTTCCGAACTTTTCGACAGCATCCTTTACCTGAGCTTCAGATAAAACGGGATTTAAGATGAATACCGTCTCGTACTGTTTGTACATGATATATGAAAATTTAATGAGGTGCAAAATTAAAGAATATTTTGCACACTTCAATGGATGTTAATAAAAAAGCTCCGCAACCAGCGGAGCTTTGTATTAATTTCTTATGCGATTCTGATTACTTCACCCGGAATTTCTCCTGTCCGATCAGGAAGCCATCTGCATAAAGCTCTACATTATACACACCTTCTTCAAATTCGCTGCCCTTGTCATACATATAAGTAAGCTGCTGGCGGGTGTTGTCGAACAGTATGTTCTGCTGAGCAGTGTAGAATTCTTCACGGCCATCAATCATCATGGTGCCTGAGCCAGTGGCTACGTCAAACAGCACATTTCCGTTAGGGTCAATCACTCTTAGCAGAATGTCTTTGCTTTCGATAGGTGCAACAGGGTTGTCGGAAAGGTTAAAAGTTACTTTCAGCTTTTCGATTTGTCCGTCGCGGAATTCCCCTTCACGCTCTTTACCGCGCTTGTTAACAGCTGCAACCTTAATGTTTTCTGCTTTTAAGCGGGAGGCAATGGCAACTTTTTTGCTAAGCTCCTGGCGATTCTGGTTTATGGTACGAACAGAGTCAGAAAGCTGGTTCTGCGTTGTTTTAAGTGTGGTGTTTTCAGCATACAGAGAATCGCTAAGGGTTCTAAGGCGGGTGATCTCCACGTCTTTTTCACGCAGCAGGGTTTCATAACCTTTCACCTTTGCATTAACCTCATTAAGGCGGCGGCGGGCAATCTCACCTGAGCGCTGCAGTTGCTGCTTTTCAGCTTCCAGCTCAGCTTTGGCTTTTTCAAGCTCCTCTACATTACCGCCAAGTTTTTCGATTTCAGCGATACGTGTATCAAGCTCGGCAGTCATGTCATTGAGTCTTTTGTAAGTGTCTGCCAGCTCAGTGTCTTTGCTTGCTATTTCTGCCCGCATTTCTTCTTTTTCGCGGTAGTCCATGTAATAAACTACTCCATTTATAATAAGGAGCAGCGCAATAATGGCAATAATAAGCGTTTTGGTGTTTTTACCTGAGCTTTTACCTGTGTTCTCGGCCATACGTATTAAGGTATTAATTTGCTTAAGAATGAGAAATCGGACTATTTATTGTTTTGTTGCTCAATAAATATTCCTAATCACAAATATCTTAAAAAAATTCGCTTCCATGTCAGATTTTGATGAAAAATACTGGACTGACCGTTACCTTACAGGACAAACTCAGTGGGATGCCGGTAACATTACCACGCCTTTGAAAGAATATTTTGATAAACTGCCCGATAGGGGCATTAAAATACTGATTCCAGGGGGTGGTAATGGCTATGAAGCTGAATACCTGCATAATGTTGGTTTTTCAGAAGTTTACCTGCTGGATATCTCCCCACTGCCCCTGGAGCAGTTTAAAGCACGCAATCCCAATTTCCCGCAAGAGCACCTGCTGCTGCAGGATTTTTTTAAGCTGGAGGATCAGTATGACCTGCTGGTGGAGCAGACTTTTTTCTGTGCGCTGCATCCATCACAGCGAAGGGCTTATGCCCAAAAAGCGCATGAATTGCTAAAGCGGGGCAGCCACCTGGCAGGGCTATTGTTTGATGCTGAGCTGAATAAAGATTTTCCTCCTTTTGGTGGGAGCAGGGAAGAGTACCTGGAGTATTTTGTGCCTTATTTTAATATTGAGAAGTTTGAAACCAGCTACAACTCCATTAAACCACGCGCCGGTCGTGAACTCTGGATTGATCTGGTGAAGCCTTGAGTAGAAAACACTAATACGCTACCACATAATGCTGGCGCTGCAGGCCCTGGCGGAAGAAAAGAAGTCCTGCTTCGTAGAGATCAAGGCTAAGACTTACCCTGGGGTGCTGGCAAAGTGCTGACCAGGCCTGCTGCATGGGTTCAGACCAGTGTATATCGTCTACTACCACAACAGAATCCTGGTGCAGGCAGGGGAGAATCCATTCAAAATAGCGGAGTGTGGCTTCGTAGGTATGGTTGGCATCAAGGTAGGCCAGGTCAATACTGCTAAGCTGTTGCTCCAGCAGCTGGGGCAGCAGCACATCTATATTGCCGGTGTGCAGGGAAATGTTGCGGAGGTTCAGCTCCCGAAAATGTGTAGCGGCAAGGGCAGCGGTATTGAGGCAGCCTTCCAGGGTATGTATCTTGCCATTGGGGGCAGCTATGGCCAGGTAGAGGGTGTTGATGCCCAGGGAAGTACCCAGTTCCAGTATGTTTTTAGCTTTTGTGTGTCGAATCAGCCGGTAGAGCAGGCTGCTGAATCGGGCAGGGGTGAGGCTGTGCCGGGCAATGCTGGCTACCGGTCGTGTGTTGCTCCTGCTGATGCTGGAGCCGGCACCCATTTCCTGCATTTCCAGCCGCTCGTCAGAAGCAAGCAGCCGTAGCCTTAGGGCTTCAATCTCGGCAGCTTTTTTTACAGGCGGCTTTATTACCTGCTGATAAAGCTGGAATACAAAAGGAGCCTGCAGGGAGTGTTCGTTTACTGCATGGAGCCAATACTGCAGCCATGCACGTGCCTGAAACCATTTTTGGTGCCACTGTGCCTGGCGCATTAATTTAATTTGAAGGGTGCCACCATGGTGAATTCAGGTATTTTAACCCTGAATTTTTTACCATCTATGATACGCTCCATCAGGTAGGTACCATACATTTTGCCCATGCCCGATTTTAGGTTGCAGCCAGAAACATACTGGTGGCTCTGACCAGCTTCCAGTACAGGTTGCTGGCCTACTACACCTTCGCCTTCTACCTCGCGTACAATATTATTGGCATCGTGTATGTACCAATGCCTGCGAAGGAGCTGAACTGTATGCTGACTATTATTTTCTATTACGATGCGGTAGGTAAAAACATAATGCATTTGCCCGGGGCTTGAATATTCAGGCTGATAGGCGGTTTCTACACATACCTTTACACCTTGGGTAACTTCCGAAACCATTCTTGCGCTTTTTGCTTAATCTGATTAAATATACGAAGAAATTAACTATATAGACGAGCTATAATCTAAATAGAAAAGCTTCAACTTAAAATACAATTAACTGCCGCATGGATGTTAAAATTGCCCCCTCCTGGAAAGAAAAATTATATAATGAGTTTGAGAAGCCTTATTTTCAGACCCTTACAGCGTTTGTCAAAGAGGAATACCGCGATCATAAGGTATTTCCGCCACCAAGCCTAATTTTTAATGCCTTTGCACATTGTTCATTTGATGAGGTAAAGGTAGTAATCCTGGGGCAGGATCCTTATCACAATCCCGGACAGGCAAACGGTATGGCGTTTTCTGTGGCTGATGGCGTTACGCCACCACCCTCGCTGCAGAATATTTATAAGGAGATCAGCAATGAATTAGGCACAGCTGTGCCGGAAAGCGGAAACCTGGAACGCTGGGCCGACCAGGGCGTGCTGCTGCTGAATGCCACCCTTACGGTAAGAGCCCATAAGCCGGGCAGCCATCAGAAAAAGGGCTGGGAGGAATTTACAGATGCAGTTATTAAGCTGATATCTGACGAAAAGGAACACCTGGTGTTTATGCTCTGGGGTGCTTATGCCCAGAAAAAGGGATCAATCATTAACGAAATCAAGCACCTGGTACTGAAATCTGCCCACCCATCTCCTTTTGCTGCAAACAGGGGCTTTTTTGGCAATAACCACTTTAAAAAAGCCAACGATTACCTGCAGCAGCATGGCAAAGAGCCCGTAGACTGGTAGTTTTATATGTATATAGTATAATGTATATGGTATATGGACAGGAACTGTAGTACTGCAGATTTCTATCAATATACCATATACCTTGTACACTATACAGCTAACCAACCGCTGGCTTAGTCAATGCCTTTGAAGATTCTATCCCAGCGGATTTTACTGAAAAAGCTCTCGTTCGGATCAATCGACATCCAGGTAAAGAGGGCTTTGCCAACAATGTGATCGTGGGGTACAAAGCCCCAGTAACGGGAGTCAAGAGAATTGTGGCGGTTATCGCCCATCATAAAGTAGTAATCCTGCTTAAAGGTATAGCTGTCAATCGTGTTACCCTCCAGCGTTACTTTTCCATCTGTCAGCACTACCTCTTCAGGGTCATGGCCTTCGTAGTACTTGATGGTGTTAAAGTATTTGGCAATATTTTCTTCCGTAAGGGAAATCGTCATGCCCTCGGCAGGAATTACCAGCGGACCGAAGTTATCAAGATTCCAGGCAAATTTATCGTAGCCTACAGGCATTACCTCCTGGCCTTTTTCTCCCTCCGGAAACACCACCTTTTCTACTGATTCTACAAAAGGCAATGCTTTAATTTCGTTTGCAGTATGTTCCGGCAGACTTACCATCAGTGCGTTGCCATACATTTGAGCATCGTAAAGTTTGTACTGGCGTATAAAGCGCTCGCTTGGCTGACCCTTTAACTGGATGGTATGCATAAACTGCATTTGCTCCGGGTTTTCCATAGGCTCGCCATTCACGATCACCTGCTGGTTTACAATACGCAGGGTATCGCCGGCTACTGCCACAGCGCGCTTTACATAATTGCTGCGCATATCAACAGGGTGCTGCAGCTCTCCGGGAAAGTTAAAGACCACCACATCGCCCTGCTTTACATCGCTGATGGCCGGCAGCCTGAACTGGGGCAGCTGAATGAGTGTGGAGTAGGCAGGTATGTTAGTGCCCCAGATGGTCTGATGTGAGAGCGGTATCTGCAGGGGTGTTACAGGCGTAGCTGCACCATAATGCGACTTGCTTACAAAAAGAAAATCACCAATCAGCAGGCTTCGTTCCATTGAGCCGGTAGGTATGGTAAAAGGAGTAAAAACAAGCCAGCGGATAAGAGTGGCAGCCACCACTGCAAAAACTATGGCATCTACCCATTCACGTGCAGGAGATTTTGGCTTTTTAGGAGCAGCCTTTTTGTTTTTATCTTTTGCTTCTTCAGTCTTTGTAATCATAAAACTTTAACGTTAAACCTGCTCGGTTCATTCACAAAGATAACACCAACATGTTCTTCAGCCTTACCATTCAAATAATAGTAGAAGGGGTGTGCATCAGTTTATGTCCACTAATGTAGAAACGTAATGCAACTGTATGCAATCATGCACGCAGTTGGCGGCCCTTCAAGCTGCTCTGCAGCTATATACCTGCACCCGGTAATTTTGTTTATGGGAAATTATTAGTCCTAGAACTATTGTTGAGACTAAGGAGCATAATACGGGCAGCGATTAGCTTTCTATATCAATAACATCTACAACTGCTCAAAAAAAAGAGCAGCTTACCAAAAGGCAGCTGCTCTAGTTATATATACTGTTCTTTCTGTCTTAGTTAATGCCCTGAAACAGGCGTTCCCAGCGTATTTTGCTTAAGAAACTTTCATTGGCATCAAGCGACATCCAGATGAAGAGTGCTTTACCTACTACATGGTCTTGCGGTACAAATCCCCAGTAGCGCGAATCCAGAGAGTCGTGGCGGTTATCGCCCATCATAAAGTAGTAATCCTGCTTAAAGGTGTAGCTGTCAACAGGCTGGCCTTCAATTACAATTTTACCTTCTGTAAGCTGAACGTCATCGGGATCATAGCCTTCGTAGTATTTGATGGTGTTGTAGTATTTGGCAATGTTTTCTTCTGATAGGGAAATCGTCATGCCTTCTGCAGGAACTACCAATGGGCCAAAGTTATCGATGTTCCAGGCAAGCATGTCGTAACCTACTGGCATTACCTCCGGACCTTTTTCATTTTCCGGAAAACGCACAGGTTCTACGCTTTTCACAAAAGGCAGCTGACGGATTTCTGCTGCAGTAGCCTCGGTAAGGCTTGCCAGCAGGCCTTCGCCATAATACTGCATATCGTAAAGCTTATACTTTCTGATAAAGCGTTCGTTTGGTTGCCCCTCCAGCTGTAGAATAAACTTATGCTGCATCTGGCCAGGATTTTCCATAGGGTTGCCATTTACAATTACCTGCTGGTTTACAATGCGCAGCGTATCGCCGTGAATAGCTACACAGCGCTTGATATAATTGCTGCGCAGGTCCAGGGGGTGCTGCAGCTCGCCGGGGTAGTTAAACACCACCACATCGCCACGTTCTACATCGCTGAAGCCGGGCAGGCGGAACTGTGGTAGCTGAATCCAGTCAACATAGGAGGCCATATCGGTGCCCCAGATCTTTTGGTGGGTGAGAGGTACCTGCAGGGGTGTTTTTGGTGTGCGTGCCCCGTAATGCATTTTACTTACAAACAGGAAATCGCCCACCAGCAGGCTCCGCTCCATAGAGCCTGTAGGTATGGTATAGGCCTCCAGTAACAACCAGCGGATAAGGGTGGCTGCAATAACGGCAAAGGCGATGGCATCCAGCCACTCCCTGGTTTTGGATTTAGGCTTTATGGGAGCCTTCTTTTTCGGAGCTTCTTTAACTTTAGTTGTCATGTCAGACTAAATGCAACGGCTTAAGGCCGCCTACAAAGATAGAAAATCATCCATGCCAAACACACCCTTACGGCCAGGCAGCCACTCGGCTACCTGCAGGGCACCGGCAGCAAAGCCCTGGCGGCTGTGCGCAACATGGCTCAGTTCCAGCAGGTCGTTGCCCGATTGCCAGCGAATGGTGTGGGTACCAGGCACTTCATCTTCCCGTATGGATATGATGGGTAACGCTTCAGTATCGTGCTTTAATTCATTTTCCCACCTTTTTTTTCGCTTCAGCTCCTTCAGAATTCCTTCTGCAAGTGTAATGGCGGTGCCACTGGGCGCATCTTTTTTATGCACATGGTGTATTTCTTCCATCTGCACATCGTACTGGGGAGCGGCATCCATGAGCCTGGCCAGGTAGTTACTGGCTTTCAGGAACAGGTTAACACCTATACTGAAATTTGAGGCCCAGAAAAAGGCTCCTCCCAGCTGGTTACAGTAATTTTCGGCCCTTAATTTCTGGCTCATCCAGCCGGTGGTGCCGCAAACTACAGGTACACCCGACCGCAGACAGTGCATTACGTTGGTATAGGCTGCATCGGGGTGTGTAAATTCTATGGCTACATCGGTACTTGCCGGTGTAATGGTTTCCAGCTCGTGAGGATTGGCATCGCTGATGCGGTGGCTGATGGTATGGCCACGGTCGAGCGCCAGTGCCTCAATGGCCTGACCCATTTTTCCGTAACCAATAATGGCTATTCTCATGGGAATGTATAAGTTATTCTTAATCCGGGTGCCAGAGTGCCTGTGGGATTAGGTACCAGGGTGGGGCGTACCCGCATGCTTAGTTCTTCATCCAGGCTAAAAGTCTGTAGCTGGGCATCTACATAGGCTTCAACAATTTGTAAGCCGTAGTAGGCACCACTCAGAATGATCAGGTAATCGCGCTGGCGCCTGTAAAAGTCAACGGCACGTTCGTAGCGTTCACGATCTCCTGTAGCTTGTCCGGCAGTAGCAGGTTCGAAAATAATTTGTCGCAGCAATTTACGGCTTTCACTGTATCGCAGGTTGTAAAAGTTTACGCCATAAATAAAGCCTGCAGCGCCGGCATACACCAGGGGCACTTTCCAGAGTGCACCATTGTAGGTCTGGCCCAGGCCGGGGAGTATGGCAGAGAGAAAAGCCGACTTTCTGGGGTCGGGCAAGCTGGCTGCTTCAGCAGCTGTAATATCTAGCTGCTCAAACTGCTGCTCTTCTATCTCTACGGGTGGGGGAACAGGCCTTAGGGTATCTGTTGGAGTTACAGGCGTTTGCTGGGCATAAGCCATGGGCACTCCTCCATAGAAGAGTGCTACAGCAAATGTTGCTATGGCGAAAAACCTTGCCTGCATCAGAGGTTCAGGATTTCCAGAATGCGGTTAAGGTCTTCGAGCGAAACGAAGGGTATTTTAATTTCTCCTTTATCACCAGTATCGTTGCGTACGTTTACGCGTGTACCAAAGTGTGTAGACAGCTTGCTCTGCAGCTGGCGGTACTCACGCTCTTTTTCCGGGCTTACAGCAGCCTTTTTATCTTCTTTCTCTGGTGCGGTGCCGGTAAGCTCGCGCACCATTTTCTCTACCTGGCGTACAGACAGGCCCTCTTTTACCGTGCGGTTATAGATCCAGAGTTGTTTGGCCGGATCTTCTACATTAACAATGGCACGGGCATGGCCCATGCTGATGAGGTTGTCCCGAAGGCCCGCCTGGATATCTGGAGGCAGGCGCAGCAGGCGCAGGTAATTATTAACGGTAGTGCGTTTTTTACCTACGCGGTCGCCAAGTTCTTCCTGCTTAAGGCTGCACTCGCTGATCAGTCGCTGATAGCTTAAGGCAATCTCCAGGGCATTCAGGTTTTCACGCTGAATATTCTCGATCAGGGCCATTTCCAGCATTTGCTGGTCGTCGGCGGTGCGGATATAGGCAGGCACACGGTCCAGTCCGGCCAGTTTGGAGGCCTGAAAGCGCCGCTCACCTGAAATAAGCTGGTACTGGTTTTCGCTTAGCTTGCGTACGGTAATGGGCTGAATAATGCCCTGCACACGTATACTTTCGGCCAGCTCCTCCAGTGCCTCCTGATCGAAGCGGGTTCGGGGCTGGTAGGGGTTGGTTTCAATCTGGCTAAGCAGAATATCATTAATGTTGCCGGTGCTGCCGGGGGTATTACCGGTAGCCCTGCGCAATGCATTTTCTGCAGAGCGGGGGGAGTCTGCCAGTAAAGCACCCAGGCCACGGCCCAATGCCTTTTTCTGCGGGGCTTTACCCCCTTTTTTATCGTCTTCTTGGTTCATTCTATTATCCTTCGGCAGCTACCGGGTTAGGGGTAAGCAATCCGTTGTTCTCCAGTATTTCGCGCGCCAGGTTCAGGTAACTTACTGCGCCCTTGCTTTCCGCATCATGGATCAGGGCCGGAACGCCAAAGGAGGGAGCCTCACTAAGCTTGATATTCCGTGGTATTAGTGTTTTGAACACCATTTTCTGGAAGTGCTGCTGCACATCTTCTACCACCATGTTGCTTAAGCGCAGGCGCACATCGTACATTGTTAATAGTATGCCCTCAATCTCCAGCTCCGGGTTAAGGCGTTCCTGTATGATTTTGATTGTGTTGAGTAATTTGCCCAGACCCTCAAGGGCAAAGTATTCGCACTGCACCGGAATAATCACAGAATTGGCCGCTGTTAGTGCGTTTACAGTAATCAGGCCAAGCGATGGTGAACAGTCTATGATGATGAAATCGTACATAGGTGAGAGCTGCTGCAGTACTTTGCGCATTTTCTCTTCCCGGTTATCAAGGTTCACCATTTCAACTTCGGCCCCTACCAGGTCAATGTGGGAGGGGATCAGGTGCAGGTACTGGATGTCGGTTTCAAGAATCACTTCCTGGTGGCTGACATCATCTACCATGCATTCGTAAATGCTGTTTTCTACCTCCTTGGGATCTATGCCCAGGCCAGAAGTAGAGTTTGCCTGGGGGTCTGCATCCACCACCAGCGTTTTAAATTCCAGGGCTGCCAGTGAAGCAGCCAGGTTTATGGCTGTGGTGGTCTTTCCAACGCCGCCTTTTTGGTTGGCTATGGCAATTATTTTGCTCATGCTATTGGTATAGGATCAAATGGTTATGGTTTCGCCAATTTCGAACAATTTTAGCTCTTTTCCTGCCTTGGCTGCAACCTCATGTACGTCGTTCTGCTCAATCTTAATGTAAGGAAAGGTATCGTAATGCATACCCATGATTTTTTTGGTGCCAACAAAGTCGGCAGCTTTCAATGCATCCCTGATCCCCATTGTAAAGTTATCGCCAATAGGCATAAAGGCAAAGTCTATTTTAAATTCCTCAGCAATCAGTTTCATATCCAGCGTAAGAGCAGTATCGCCGGCATAGTAAAAGGTTTTACCCTCGCTCTGAATCACAAATCCGGCAGCATTGCCTGCATAACTGCCGTCGGGAAAGCTGCTGCTATGGATAGCACTCACCATTTTAACGCTGCCCCAGTCCCATTCCATACTTCCGCCGTGGTTCATGGGGTGATAATTTTCAACACCGCGTTTGTTGAACCAGGTGCAGACTTCAAAATTGGACACAAGAAAGGCCCTGCTGTTTTTATAGATGCGCTCTACATCGGCTATATGATCCTGGTGCCCGTGGCTCAGGAGAATAAAATGAGGCTCTAATGTGTCGACATCAATATTTTTGGCTAAAACATTTGGTGTAATAAAGGGGTCGAAAAGTATTTTTTTGCCACCGGTTTCCACTAAAAAGCATGAGTGACCGTAGTAAGTTATTTGCATTTTTTAGGCTTGTTTAGGTTTAAAAATAGGCCAAACTTTACCGCCGGATTAATTACAAAGATAGAAGTTTCCACTAATATATCCTTAACCCTTATGCTAAGACAATTTGGTACGTATTTGTTGGCTGCAGCAGTGCTGTTGGGTAGTTGTACGGCGGCAGATACATCTCTGGAGCAAGAGAACATGAAAGTGTTCCGCTACAACCAAGCCGAAGGCCTCAGCTCACTTGATCCTGCTTTTGCCCGCAACCAGGCGAACGTTTGGGCAGCCACTAACCTGTACAATGGCCTTTTCAGGCTAAACGAAGACATGTATCCCGAGAAAGACCTGGTTGAAGCCTGGGAAGTATCGGAAGATGGTACCGTTTATACTTTTACGATTCGTAGAGGTGTTTATTTCCACGACAGCGAAATATTTGAAGGAGGTAAAGGCCGTGAAGTAAAAGCACAGGACTTTGTTTACTCTTTTAAGCGCATTCTGGACCCAGCCACAGCCAGCACTGGTGCATGGATTTTCTCTGATAAAGTAAAGCGTAATGCTGCCGGCACCAGTTACGACGAAAACTGGGTGGAAGCGGTAGAGGATTATAAGCTGGTGCTGCGCCTGGAAAAACCATTCGCACCCCTTATGGAAATCTTTACCATGCCTTATACTTATGTTGTACCGAAAGAAGCGGTAGACAAATGGGGCAAGGATTTCAGAAAGCATGCCGTAGGAACTGGTCCTTTCAAACTGAAGACCTGGGATGAGGGTAATAGCCTGGTGATGTTGAAAAACACCAACTATTTCAAGAAAGACGATAGCGGTAAGCAGTTGCCTTACCTGGATGCCGTACTGGTTTCCTTTATACAGGACCGCAACCAGGAGCTTCTAAGCTTTCAGCAGGGCAAGCTTGATTTTATGTCGGGCCTGCAGGCAAACAGTGTAGACCTGGTGCTGGATAAGAACGGCGAAGTGCGTGATGAGCTGAAAGGACGCTTTGTGGTACAGAAAGTGCCTTATCTGAATACCGAATACATTGGTTTTCAGCTGGACAAAGCGACGTATAAAGAAGCTAACAACCCCGTGCTTGATAAGCGTTTCCGCCAGGCCATGAGCTATGCCATTAACCGCGAGGAGCTGATCAAGTATGTATATAACAACCTTGGCAGCCCTGGCACAGCCGGTATGATTCCGCCAGCCATTAAGTACTTTAAGGAAAACAGCACCAAAGGATATGACTATCAGCCTGCAAAAGCCGAGGCACTGCTGAAAGAAGCCGGTTACCCGGGCGGTAAAGGTTTGCCTGCCATTAAGCTGTATACTACTGTACAGTCTAAAGCAATGGTAGAGTACCTGCAGAAGCAGTGGGCAGCGGTTGGTATTCCTGTTGAAATTGAAATCAACATGACACCAACGCACCAGGAGCTGATCGATAACTCAAAAGTCAGCTTCTTCCGTGGTTCATGGCTGGCCGATTATCCCGATGCCGAGAACTACCTGGCCCTGTTTCATAGCCAGCACTTCTCACCATCAGGACCCAACAAGACGCACTTTGTAAATAAAACCTACGATAGCCTTTACATTAAGTCTCGTTTCGAGTCTGAAGGCTTTATGCGCCTTGACCTGTACCACAAAATGGACGAGATCATCATGAAGGAAGCACCTGTGATAGTGCTGTTCTACGATGAGGTACTGCGCCTTACTCAAAATAATGTTACTGGCCTGGAGCCAAACCCAATGAACATTCTGGACCTGGAAAAGGCCGATTTCATGCAGGGTGGCGTACTGGCTAACTAACCATAATCTTCATCATCAATGCGAAAAGCTGATTCCGTAAGGAGTCAGCTTTTTTTGTTTTGCTATGTTGCTTAACAGTGACAGGAGCAGGGCTAACCATCAGGGAAAAATATTTTCAGCCAATACTCTACTAAATATATAGAGTTTATATAATTTTCGGAAAAATGTAGCGTATGCGCCTTTTACTGGTGATTTTTTCTGCCGTCATGATGCTTCCACTGATCCTGGGCCAGCAGTATTCTGTTAAGCATCAGCAGGTACTTTGGTTTTATTATCATCAGAAGGCACAGCTGGGTGCTATACATTTTGCCACTGTTCATCATCATTTTCTTTTTACAAAATAATGAATCCGGAAGCCTTAATTACCCTGGGTGTTACCCTGGTAGCCGTAATTCTTTTTGCTACCGAAAAGCTCTCTATCGACCTGGTGGCGCTCCTGATTATTGTGGCGCTGGTGTTCAGTGGTGTGATAAGTCCTGAAGAAGGGGTGGCAGGTTTTAGCAATCCGGCGACCATTACAGTAGCTTTTATGTTTGTGCTAAGTGCCGCACTCATGAAAACAGGTGCACTGCAGGTACTGGCCTATTATCTGTCGGCAACTTTCAAAAAGAATTACATCCTGGGCATTACCATGATGATGCTGATGGTAGCTGCCATCTCTGCCTTTATTAACAATACACCGGTGGTGGCTGTGTTTATTCCGGTGGTAATACAAATCGGACATGCTTCAGGCATTAGCCCTTCTAAACTACTGATCCCGGTCTCGTTTGCTTCTATTTTTGGCGGTACCTGTACGCTCATTGGTACTTCTACCAACATAGTGGTGAGTGGAGTGGCCGAAAAGGCTGGCTTGCCGGGCTTTTCCATGTTTTTACTGGCTCCTGCAGGCCTGGTGTTTCTGGCAGTGGGCATTCTTTACATGGTATTTATTGGCATTAAACTGCTGCCCACCCGCGACCAGGAGGCCGATTTGAACAAGAAATTCGACATGCGCGATTACCTCACCGAAATTGAGTTGCTACCGGGTGGGGCATCTGTAGGCAAGCAAATAATGCATTCCGACCTGGTGCAGGAGCTGGAGATGGATATTATTGAGGTGCGCCGCAACGGTTACCGTTTTACACTGCCTCCGGGCGACTTTGAGCTGGAGGCAGCGGATACTCTAAAAGTGCGCTGCAATGTAGATAAGATTAAGTCGCTGAAAGACCGGGTAAATATTATGGTAGCTTCTCCGCTTAAGATTGGCGATGACGATTTGCGCGGCAAGCAATCAAGCCTGGTGGAGCTGGTGATCACGGCTAACTCGGAGTTTGAGGGAAAAACACTGCGGCAGCTCGATTTCAGGCGCAGGTTTCGCGCGGTTGCGCTTGCCATCAGGCACCGGGAGGAGGTAGTGCATGAGCATTTGTATGATGCGCCGCTGCGCTCAGGCGATGTTGTGCTGGCAGAGGTTAAGAATCACTATGTTAAAGAACTGAAACGCCTGGAAAAGGGCCAGGACAGCCCCTTTATATTGCTTAGCGAAGATGCTGTGATAGATTTTAACAGCAAGACATTTTTTATCGTGCTGGCCGTTATCTTTGGTATTGTTGCCCTGGCTACAGCAGAGCTGGTGCCTATTATGATGGGTGCTATTGCCGGTACGGCGCTGCTGGTACTGCTGCGCTGCCTGAACATGAAAGAACTCTACGATGCCATAAACTGGAATGTGATTTTTCTGCTGGCAGGTGCGCTAAGCCTTGGTACGGCCATGAAAAACAGCGGACTTGATCAGAGCATTGCAGCGGGACTGATTAGTGTTCTCGGCAGCCTGGGCCCAATTGCCATCATATCGGGCCTTTACCTGTTTACCTCTTTGCTCACCGAAGTAATGTCAAACAATGCCACAGCCGCATTACTGGCCCCCATTGCCATAGCTACTGCAGTGAAGCTGGGCGTAAGCCCGCTACCGTTCCTGCTGGCCATTACCTTTGCCGCTTCTGCATCGTTTATGACACCTATTGGCTACCAGACCAATACTATGGTTTACAGCGCAGGGCAATACAGGTTTAAAGATTTTCTGAAGGTAGGCTTTCCGCTCAACATGCTGTTCTGGCTGATTGCTTCTGTTATTATTCCATTATTCTACAAGCTTTAACGTTTTGCCGGCAGCTATTTCTATAATTGTAAACAGTGTTGAAGGTGTCTGAATTATTTTTTATCGGCACCCCTAACTAACAAATCCATTCCATATGAAAAACAGCTATCAGCAAAAGTCAACCACCGCAGAAATAAGAGAACGATTCGATGCAGATGTAGAACGTTTTGCCAACCTTGAAACAGGGCAGCAGTCAACAGTAGATGCACCCTTGAGCCTGGAACTGATCACCGCTGCTGCCAAAGCAGTAAATCCAGATGCTACCAGCCTGCTCGATGTTGGCTGCGGTGCGGGCAACTGGACCATAAAGATGCTTGGACAAATTCCGGGACTATCGTGTACGCTTGTAGATCTTAGCATGCCCATGCTGCAGAAGGCTAAGGAGCGGGTAGCGCTTGCTACCAGCGGTGGTGTAGAAACAATTCAGGCAGATATAAGAGCTTTGGAGCTACCGGGAAACAGCTATGATATTATTGTAGCAGGGGCCGTATTACATCATTTGCGTGGCGATGAGGAGTGGGAGGAGGTATTCGGTAAGCTGTACAGAAGTTTGCGGCAGGGGGGGAGCCTCTGGATCTCCGACCTGGTAGAGCATGGTGCAGGACCCGTGAGCCAGCTGTTCTGGCAGAAATACGGCGAATACCTGGAGCAGTTTGGTGGGGCGGAATACAGGGATAAAGTACTGGCGTATATAGAAAAAGAAGATAGCCCCAGACCCCTGATGTACCAGCTGGCGCTTATGAAAAAGGCAGGCTTTCGTAACATTGAAGTGCTGCACAAACACCTCAATTTTGCTGCATTTGGTGGCGTAAAATAGCAGCTGCACCTCAAGTTTAACTTTGCTTTAACTTTCTTCTGTATACTACCGCAATAGGTAATAAACAGGTAACAGGCATTAAGCAGGCATAGGGCACAACCACTAGCAAAGCTCCAGGATCCGGATTTTTTTGTTGTTGAACACAGAAGAATCGTTCTGCCGCAGTCCCATAAGGCTGGCGGCCAGTGGGGTTAATGGGGAGATAGCCATGTATTCTTTGCCCTCCAATGCCAGCTTACCCAGGCTCACAGCTATAAAAAAGTTTCCGGCATCGGTGTGTAACAGGCTTCCGGGCTGTACCTGCTCATGATGGCGCGTAATCTCCAACTTATCCAGCGCCTGCCTTAGCTTCAGGGCTTCAGCCAAAAGACGTGCGTGCTGATCGCGCTCCAGCTGCATCATGGCGCGGCCAGTTTCATATTTGTCGCCTGCACTGCTTTTACCTTCGTTATTGGCGGCTGCCTGGGCGGCATCCATTGCCTCTTTAGCAGTGGCAATTCTTTTGTTTACCTGTTGCAGGCATAGCTCGTGTAGGGTTGATTTCAGAGAAGGCTCCATAAAAAACTTTATTTCTGTTCAAACATATAGTGTCTAAACAAACCTATTTGTGTAAACATAAAAAAAAGAGCCGGCAATTAAATGCCGGCTCCAGCCTGTTTTCTTAATTTGAAAGCTTAACAGATCTATAGGTTGTTAGTTGTTGCTGTACTGTTAGTTCCAGCCAATGACTGTAATGCTGAACTGGCATCATTGAAAAACTCTTTTACTGCATCTTTCTGCTCAAGGGTTTGAGTACCAGCATCAATAGATTCAGCTGCATTTTTAACTTCTTCTACCTCATCACTGGCATCAGGAAAGCTTTTCTGCTGAATAGATGCCATAAGGGTACTTGCTTTTGTAAAGGCATCCTTGATCGTGTTGGCGTGCTGTAAGGAAGTTGGATCCTGCTGGATTTTATCGGCAGCCTGTTCCATTTCCTGCTTTTTCTGCTGAATGTCGGCATCGCCGCTACCATGCTCATCGGCAAGGGTAACCAGCGCTGCTTTAAGTTTTTGAATACCCTGGCTGGTATATTCATGATCAATGCCCATATCAGGATTCTGATCGTCTTGTTCTGCGAATGAAACAAACTCACTTACCGGTGCAGCCATCTCGCTGTTAGCCACACGTTCTTCTTCTATTATAGGTCTGTCTTCAACTACGGGTTGTTCAATGGCTGCAACTTCCATTTCTGGTTCATCGCTGTCAAAAAGTTCTACTGCTGCCCAGATAAGGCCAATCAAAAGAAGGGCACCTATAATCCAGGGCCAAATTGGTTTGTTATCTCTTTTTTCTACTCTAATCTCTGCCATGATTTTAAAAATTTTGGTTTTACAATCTTATTCATCGATAGTAGGTAGTACGGAACAGATAGATATATGTTTAGAAATTACAATTGCAGCAGGTTGAATATGAATTATTTAAGATGAAGATGCTCCCGTAAAACAGCTGTGCTGCCAGCTATTTATTAAAACCAGGTGTGTGATGATTTTTATCCGCAGCCAAAACAGGGTAGAGTTTTTATTTTTAACTGCTGTGTAAGTAAGCGTCGTATCAGGTCGCAGTCCTGTATCAAGGAAGAATAGCTAAATGGTTGTAGCTTTCCTCCGGTAGTGGGCGCTTAATTTTTGCGGATAATCCTGCTCTTGTTGAAAATGTGGTTATTTTAAATGCATATTTCGCATATAGATAAATTCAGAAATAAATCATAGCTCTAAAATGATAAACAGTAAATACCTGCTAAACAAGCTTTTAATTTTCATGATCCTGGTTCAGTCAGGCCTACTTTTATCCTGCCAGCCACAGCCAGGAGAATCTCAAACCACAGCAGTAGAAAATTTCAGCCTGCTGGAGCTTAGCATCCCAGAAATTCAGCAGGGCTATACCGACGGGCGCTTTTCTGCTAAAGAAGTGGTACAGGCATACCTGGATAGAATTGAGGCCATTGACGATAATGGACCAACCCTGAATTCCATCATCCAGGTAAATCCCGATGCCTTAGAAATTGCAGAGGCGCTGGATAGGGAAAGAAAAGAAGGCAGGAGCAGAGGGCCTTTGCACGGCATACCAGTGGTGCTGAAAGACAACATCGATACCCATGATAAAATGGCCACCACAGCCGGTTCCCGCGCATTGCTTAATTCTCACCCCCTGCAGGATAGCTATGTGGCCAGTAAGCTAAGGGAAGCCGGGGCAATCATCATCGGTAAAGCCAACTTAAGTGAGTGGGCAAACTTCAGGGGTGAGTTGTCCAGCAGTGGCTGGAGCGGGGTAGAGGGCCAGACCAAAAATCCTTATGTGTTAAACCGTAATCCCTGCGGATCAAGTTCAGGTTCTGCAGTAGCAGTGTCGGCAAACCTCACGGTGTTGGCCATTGGTACGGAAACAAATGGTTCCATTGTTTGCCCCTCGCACGCCAATGGCATTGTGGGGATCAAACCAACAGTAGGACTTGTGAGCCGTTCAGGTGTTATTCCAATCTCATTTACACAGGATACCCCCGGCCCTATGGCACGTACCGTACGCGATGCAGCGATTGGTTTGGGAGCCTTGATTGGGATAGATGCTGCCGATGAAAAAACGGTAGCCAGTAAGGGTAAATTCTACACAGACTACACCCAATTTCTGAAGGAAGACGGCCTGAAGGGCAAACGGATTGGTTTCTTTAAAGGTCCGCTGGAGGTTAACTATAAGGTTGATTCACTCATGTACAAAGCAGTAGCCTTATTGAAGAGCAAGGGGGCAGAGATCATTGAGATTGATCAAATTTCTGCCGCAGGTGTGGGAGATGCATCTTTCGAGATTATGCTCTACGAGTACAAAGACGGACTAAACAAGTATTTTCAGTCGCTGGGGCCCGATGCACCCATCAAAAGTGTGGAGGAACTGATTGCTTTTAACCGGGCCGATACCCTGGAGCTGAAGTACTACAACCAGCGCTACCTCGAAATGGCACAGGAAAAAGGCGACCTCAACTCGAAAGAATACAAAGAGGCACTTGCGAAGCTGATGAAGGGCAGCAGGGAAGAAGGAATAGACAAAGTAATGAATGAACACCGGCTGGATGCGATCATTGCCCCAACAGGAAGCCCTGCCTGGAACACCGACCTGGTGAATGGCGATAGTTTTCAGCTGGGCAGCTCTTCTCCGGCGGCACAGGCTGGTTATCCTAACATAACAGTGCCCATGGGCTATGTAGATGCCCTGCCTGTAGGTATATCTTTTTTTGGCAGGGCCTGGAGTGAGCCGGTATTGCTGGAAATTGCCTATGCCTATGAGCAGGCTACCAAACACCGCAAAGCACCACAGTTTATCCCGCAGCAGTAGTCCCTTCTGCTCATAAGAAATATAGTACAGGAAAAAAGAAGACTGATTGTAGGAATATCAAGCCCCCTGGCCGGGGCTTTTTCATGCTTTGCCTGTAACGCAGCCAAACAGCTAACCACTCCTTTGCGACTATTAGCAAAATGGCCATTTTCAAAAATAACTGTTTTTTAAAAGCCAAACCTGCCCAGCGGTGTTATGATCGTGAATTGGGATTAACAAATGAAAATACTATTAACGGGTGCAAGCGGTTACATAGGCAAAAGACTATTGCCGGTACTGATAGGGCAGGGGCACGAAGTGATTTGTTGTATAAGAGACAAGGAACGCTTTCCTACAGAGGGCATTTACAGGCACCCCAACATCTCATTATTTGAGGTTGATTTCCTTGTAGAAATGCCGCTTTCAGATACCATTAAAGATATAGATGTTGCCTACTACCTCATACACTCAATGAGCAGCAACATCAATGACTTTGAAGCACTGGAAGCAGTATCTGCCGGGAATTTTATCAGGCTTGTTGAGCAAACCGGGGTAAAGCAAATTATTTATCTTAGTGGCATCACCAATGAAAAAAAACTCTCCAGGCACCTGGCTTCCAGGCAAAAAGTAGAAGTAATCCTGGGCAGAAGCGGAATCTCCCTTACCTGTATCAAAGCCGGGATCATTGTTGGCTCAGGAAGTGCTTCTTTCGAGATCATCCGCGACCTGGTGGAAAAGCTGCCACTTATGATCACACCTAAATGGCTCAATACCAGGAGCCAGCCTATCTCCATCAGAAATGTGCTGGAGTACCTGACAGGTGTCTTGCTAAGGGAGGAGACCTTCGATCAGTCTTATGATATAGGTGGACCGGATGTATTGTCATATAAAGAAATGCTGCTGCAGTTTGCCGGGGTGCGCGGGCTTAAAAGAGTAATTATTACGGTACCCGTAATGACGCCACGGCTCTCGTCGTACTGGCTTTACTTTGTAACCTCTACCTCCTACAAACTGGCCATTAACCTGGTGAACAGCATGAAGGTAGAGGTGGTGGCAAATGATAACAGGCTTGAAAAACTACTTGGCATAAGGCCGATATCTTATAAAGAAGCTGTACAGCTGGCATTTCAAAAGATAGAACAGAATAATGTTGCATCGAGCTGGAAAGATTCACTGGTTTCAAGTTCTTTCGATAATGATTTGCTGGAGCACATCAATGTGCCCTGCGATGGCTGCTTTACCGACAAAAGGCTGAAAAAAATTGACAGCGATCTGGAAAAGGTGCTCAGTAACATCTGGTCTATTGGTGGAAAGCGTGGCTGGTATTATGGAGACTGGCTCTGGAACATACGGGGTTTAATAGATAAACTGGTGGGAGGTGTTGGCCTGAGACGAGGCAGAACCAACGAGCACACCATCAATACAGGAGATACTCTTGACTTCTGGCGGGTACTGGCTGCCGATAAACTAAACAGGCGCCTGCTGCTCTACGCAGAAATGAAGCTGCCCGGCGAAGCATGGCTGGAGTTTAAGGTTATAGAGAAAGACGAGGAGCAATACCTGCAGCAAACAGCAACTTTTCGCCCTAAAGGACTTTTGGGCCGCTTGTACTGGTACTCTGTACTGCCATTTCATTTTTTTATATTTGAAGGCATGGCCGAGAATGTGGTGCACTACAGAGAAGGTCTTGGCCAAAGGCTGTAGGTTGGAGGTTGCTTCTGGCTAGGCATGGCAGTCTATCTCTTAGCCTGGGAGGCCATGTAATCACCAATTTCATTTTTCATTTCGTGGTACAGCATTAGTGTTTTTCCGCCAACCAATGCACCATCAGTATTACTTGCAATATAAACAGTCGTTGCCTGTTCCTGGAAATAGAGCAAGAGTGAAGCTCCACCAAACACAGCCCCTGAATGCCCGTATTGTGGTAAATCCTGGTATCTGTAAATATCTATGCCCAGCCCATAATCATTAAAGGCAGCTGTTTTCATTTCGTTGTAAGAGGCCATGGAAATAATCTGCCCCTTTACCAGCGCATCCATGAAGTGCACAAAATCCAGGGCTGTGGCCACCAACCCACCATCACCCAACTCACTGTAGATCTCCACTTTAGTGGGAAGGGTAACATTTTGCAATCTGCCACCGCCGTAGCGGTCCAGGTAATAATTAGGCATGGGGAGGCCCTCCAGGTATTCTGGCTGAATTTTATAATAAGTCTTTTGCAGGTTTAAGGGAACAAAGATATTATCTCGCATCCAGGCAGCTTCTTCCTGCCCGCTTACATGAGCAATCATGAGCGACAAGAGCATGTGATTGTTATTGGAATAAGCAAAAGCAGTTCCAGGCTCAAACAGTAATGGTTTGTTGTAGGCATAGGCGAGGGCATCATCGGCCGGCCATCCTTCAGCTAATTTATTGAACCATTTAAGCCTGAAGTTGGGATTATCAATGTAATCCGGAATTCCGGAGCTGTGGTTCAGCAGCATGCGCACTGTTATGGTGCCAGATTTGCTGATTTTAGAAGCAACCAGAGCTGGCAGGTAATCCGCAATCGGATTATCAAGCCCCAGCTTACCTTGCTCCTGTAGCATTAGGATGGCAGTGGCGGTATAAATTTTGGTTATGCTACCGGCGGCATGAACAAAGCCAGGGCTTAGTTTGGTGCCGTTTTCTATTTTGGCAAAACCGCTGCTGCCTTCCCACACACCTTCATTATCTTTTATTGCAAGCACAGCTGCAGGTAAACCTTTGGCAGTATATTTAGCAAGAATGGCCTGCAGATCTTCAGCCCTGCTGTGATCAATCTTATATGGCTGCGGGATGGGTTTTTGGTCTAAAGCTTCTTCAAAGGCCTTATTAGTGCAACCCGCCAGGCAGCACATCAGCACCAGTAGTATTCTTGTAAGTAGCGTTTTCATGTAAATAGATGTTTTTTGTTAAAATTTGATGCGTGTGCCCGCAGAGAGCTGTGAATAGGGCAGCAGGGGAAATGCACTGTTGTACTTGATAAGAGTGGCAGCCTCATAACCAATGTAAGGTGTAAATACTCTACCATTTGCTTGCCTGATGCGGTAGCCCATGCTTAGCGATACAGGCAGCTGCCAATGCCACGTTTTTTGATGACTACTCCTTTTCCAGGTGCCATGCTCCAGCTCATAATAAGGGTTGCCAGGATTAGATATTGCCAGCGCACGACCAATGCCTATGGCAATGCCGGGTTCCAGTTTATCGAATAGCAGTGGCCGGTATGCCAACTGTGTATTGATGTACAGGATCTGTTCATGCTCGGTGTGATGCTGAAATCCCAGGCTGAAGCTTTGTAGCAGGTTTTGCGACTTGTTATATGCATAGTCTACACCAATTGCCCCGCCAATATTTTTGAAGCCTTCCCTTAAGTTTTTAAATGGCAGGCCATAGGACTGAAAGGTTAGCCTGGCAGAATAAATAAAGCGTGATGATGTTACTTCCTGTGCACTGGCAGAATGAGCTGCAAAGCAAAGCAGGTATAGCATTACAAGTATTGCAGGGTTTTTAAAGGACTGTTTCATGAAAAATTCTTTTCTGCAATATTATCGCTTTAAACAGGGCAAAATGGAGCTGTAATTGCCTGCAGCCAGTATTGGGTATTGAACGGAAGCAAAAATAAGGTGAGCGGTCAGCTTGTATTTGCCAGCGGTTAGTTAAATTTATCTATGAATAAGCACATTCGGCTGATGTTGAACCCTGCATCCCTGATTGAACCACTGGAAGCAAGCCCACACCAGGCAATACCTTACCACGACAGGTGGGTTAAGCTCTTGTGCATTCCTGTATGGGCTGTTTTTTTCAGGCACATTGCCGAACCTGCTCGACTGGTAGATCTGCTGCGGAGTCCGCAATACTATATCGACATTCTGTTTATGCTGGCTGCTACCTTCTTTCTATGGCAGCTCAACCTCTACATCATCCATTGGGCAGACAGACGGTATTCCTGGGCAGAACACCCCACCCACAGGTTGGTGGTTCAGGGTACTTTGGCTTACGGCATCACCAGCATGCTGATTGTGCTGCTATCACTGGGGTACTACAACTTAATTCTGCTGGAACCCCAACAGTTAAACATCAGCTATTTGCTCCTGACAGAAGTGCCTGTTAACCTGATGTTTGTGTCTGTGATGCATATGGTTTACACAGGTTTGTGGATGATCCGCTACCATAAGCAAAGGGTTGCAGCAATCCTGCAGGAAATAGAACAATTTGAAAAACTGCCAGCAACCATCCCTGCGAAAGAACCTGTAGAAAATTTTAAGAAAATCCTGCTGGTGAACCAGGGAAGGGGATTGGTGCCACTGGCAACTGATCAGGTAACCTATATTTATACTGCAAATGAAGCCTGTTTTGTAAAAACAATGGAGGGGCAGACTTTTACAGTGGATGGCACGCTGGAGCAATTGGTGGAACAGCTTCCGCCAAGAGACTTTTTTCGCATCAGCCGCCAGTCTGTTGTACGCAGAGAGGCCATAAAGCGTGTGGATTTAGAAACCTCCGGCAGGTTGCTGCTCAAGCTGGCCCAGGGGCAGGTGGGGTCGCTCACGGTAAGTCGCCGCAGGGCACAGGATTTTAAGCAGTGGATGGAGGCATAGCTTTTAGCTAATTTTAAATCATATGCAGGCAATTGTATACCCAGACCGGCGGCTCATGCTCATTGGAATTCCCCCCTGGGGTTTTCTGTTACGCCATATTGGCGAACCTGCAGCACTAAGTGAGCTGTTGTACGATGTACAGTACTACCTGGACCTGGCGTATGCAATTGTGGTAACGGGTATTGTGTGGCAGATAAACCGGCTGCTGGTGATGCAAATGGACCGGCAGTTTTCATGGGCCACCCATTCGCTGCAGCGCTTCTTCGTGCAGGGCTTGCTTGCCTACGGGCTTAGCTTTTTGTTTATGCTTCTGATCAGCTTTCTGTACAATGAGCTAATCATTCAGCGCCCGGTAGGCTTTGAAATCAACAATGTGCTTTCTGCCGATTTACCGGGTATTCTCCTGTTTGTTACCATTACCCATTTATTATATACAGGCATGTGGATGGTACAATACCACAGGCATACACTTCAATATCTGCAGCAAAAGCTGGCTTATGTAAAACAGGTCAATAAAGCAGTTGCTGTAGTGGAGAAGCAAAGTGTAGAAGAGTACAAAAAAACACTGCTGGTAGAGCAGGATGGTGGTTTTGTGCCACTTACCATTGCGCAGATAGCCTACTTGTTTAAATCAGCTGATGGAATTGTTGTACGAAGCCATAGCGGAGATACGTTCTTAATAGATGGAACCCTTGAACAGCTGGCAGATCAGCTCCCTGTGCAGGACTTCTTCCGCATCAGCCGTCAGTTTATTATACAGAAAGGGGCGGTAAGGCGGGTAGAGGGGGAGCGTTCGGGCAGGCTACAGCTGCAGCTGCAGCCCCAGCACAGCAGCCAGGTAACTGTAAGCCGCCGCAGGGCTGGCGATTTCAGGCAATGGATGGAGGCTTAGCCCTGGCTGCACGCAGTGTAGCACATTTTAAACCGAAAATTCATTAAATTTGACGTGGAGGAAAAACATGCCTGTATTAGCAAAGCGATATTTGCCAAATACTGATTACTCCTTTCCGATAAGCACTCTGGTTTTGATATGATGAGCATAAGACCTGTGAAAACACTGACAGCATGTGTGCCTGCCGTTGAGATGGTTTGGATAAACAGTTTCTTCAAGTATATGGGCAGCCATTATCCGCTGTGGGCAGTGCTTTTGGTCTTGGCTGTGCTTGCACCGCGGGCTGTTCAGGCACAGGAGCTTACACTGCCTACAGATCAGTACCAGTATTATGATATCAATAAAATACACTCCAATGAGGTAATCAAAGGCATTACCAAAGACGAAAATGGCTTTGTGTGGCTGGCAACAGATCAGGGTGTTCTGCGCTTTGATGGCAACGAAACAGTACTCTTCTTCAAAGAGCTTCCCAGTCCCTACACTAAAAAATTTCTGAAAAGAAAAAACGGGCAGTTACTGGTGTTAACCGACTATGGCATCAGAGAGATTGTACACAACCAGGATACCACTTATTTCAGGCCCCTGCAGGTGAGGGGGAAATCACTGGAAGAATCGCTCAACTATCCTAAATCTGTTTTTGAAGATAAAGAAGGAAACATATGGATAGGCGAAGCCAATGCCGTAATTAAAATTTCAGAAGCGGGCATCAAAAGATACTTTTTAGGCGCCAGGTACCAGTCTATTAACTATCACCGCTCCTTTTCCTTTGCAGAAGATGCTTTTGGCCATATCTGGATAGCACCCTATCATGGAAAATTGCTTACATATAACAAAGCCGAAGACAGACTGGAGGATGCCGGTGTTGCAGATTATCCGCTTTCCGAGGTAACATCCATTATTGGCCTGCGCGGCGACCATCTGCTGATCAGTGGCAAAGAGGGCATGCTTCAGCTTAAAATTGACAGCGGTAAGAATATCCTTGAAAATGAATGGGTGGGAGGTCCGGTTAATATTTCTACTTCCATTCTTATAGGCAATACGCTTTATGTAGGTACCTGGGGCGCCGGTCTTTATTATGCCAACACCCGGGCAACTCCCTATGCATTCAGGAAGCTGAATGCACTTTCCTTCAGGGATGTACTCGATTTTCACCACGATCCGCAGCATGACGAGATATGGATCACAGGGAGTGAAAACATCGGACTCCTGAAACCTACTGTAGTCAGGCCATTGCAGGCTGTGGGAGATTCACGGGTAGAATCTTATACCTTCGATAGCACAGGTACCCTTTACTATTCTACAGGAGAACAGCTCCTTAAACTGCCTCCCATTGCCGGGGCAGATGTAAGTGCCCTGCGTGCTGCCAATGCTACCTACTTCGATCGTATTGTGGCAGATGGCGATAAATTATGGATTGGCGATGCATTAGGCAGAATCTCGTACTACGAACTTAATGCTAACTACCTGCAGCAGGTGCGTGATAGTGTATCAGGGCCAACTGTAACATACATTCTGAAAGACCAGGATGATAATAAGTGGTTTACCGGCTTAAATGAGTTGGTAAAGGTTGATGCCCGTGGAGAATTAGCCGTTTATGAGGAGGTGACTAACTCTGTGGTGATGGTCCAGTCTGACAGCGGTCAGCTTTTATGTGGAGGGCAGGGGAGGAATCGTTTACTCTACCGCTATGAACCACAAAAAGATTTATTTGAGTCCCTGGCGATTAATTTTGCTTTTCCTGCCACCGAAGCGATCATTGTGAACGATATGGCCTTCGACAGCCTGGGAAATGCCTGGCTGGCTACCAGCGAAGGCCTGGTGCGTACAATAGAAAAAGAAGGAGCGATTACTGCCGAAAGAATTTCCTTGAAAGGATTTGATATCAATGAACCGCTAACCTCAATTGCAATTATTGGAGAGCAGGTGTGGTTGGCCTATGCTAATGCACTGGCTTTTTACAACCAGGGGCAGGTGGTGCTTTACACCCGTGAAAATGGCCTTCCCTCCAGGGTGTTAAAAGAAAGGTGTTTCAAACTGCACGATAATAAGCTCTACGTGGCGACTGCAAAGGGGCTTGCCCAGATTGATATTATGCGTCCCATATACCACACAACGCCTCAGCCCCTGATCAAGGGCGTGCTTGTAAACGGGGAGAAGGTTTCACTATTGGGCAATAATGAGCTTAGCTTTCCACATGAGGCCCGAATGCAGTTCGATTTTGTAAGCCTTACCTACCCGGGCAATAATATTTTGTACCAGACCAGGCTCAGGGGAGCTGAAAAGAACTGGTCAGAGCCTACACCCAATAGCTCCATCTCTATTTTTGGTTTTTCAGAAGGCACCTATACCCTGCAGGTAAGAGCCCGCGATATGGGGTACTTATGGAGCGAACCTATGGAATTTACTTTTGTGGTGGCAGCCCCCTGGTATAAATCCTGGTGGGCAATACTGCTCTTTTTACTGGCAGGCGTGGCGCTGATCATGGCCTCGGTAAAGGTGTACCATTTTCACCTGATCAACCAGAAGCGGAAGCTGCAAAAAGTAATAGAGAAGCGCACGCACGAAATTAACCTGCAGAAAAACGAGATTATAGAGCAGAAGAACAAGCTGATCCAGCAGAAGGAGGAGCTCATTGAAAAGAACAATACTGTATATAAATCGCAAAAGGCCTTATCTGAAGCCGATCTGAAGTTCATGCATCTGAAAGAAAAGCAGCTGCAGGACCAGATAGAATACCGTAACAAACAGATTACCACACACACCCTCAACATCATTCAGAAAAATGAAATGATGCAGGAGCTCAGGAATCAGCTGGAGAAGAGTATCAAAGCCTCTAACGGCACCCCACAAAACGAGCTCAGGAAAATGCTGAAGCTGATAGATGAGAGCTACCGCCTCGATAAAGACTGGGAGGATTTTAAGCTCTATTTTGAGCAGATCCATACCGGCTTTTATGCCAAACTAAAAGTAAACTACCCCGACCTCACCAACCAGGAGCTCCGCCATTGTGCTCTCATCAGGCTCAACCTTAGCAATGCCGAATGTGCTTCTTTGCTGGGTATCTCACCCGGCAGCATTAAGGTAACCCGTACCCGCCTGCGTAAAAAGCTTAACCTGGAAAACCACCAGAGCCTTACCGATCTGGTTATGGGGCTATAGTAGGTACTTAACAAATCACTCCCATATTTTTTAGGGGTTAACAAAGAGTTAACCGTACTATTTACCCCCTGAAATGAGGGGTAACGCCAACAGGAAAAACAGCCGGTTTACAGCCCTCTAATTTTTTCTTTGTTAACCATTTGTTAACCTTCCGAAAGGCTCTTATTCCTCTAAAACAGCTGTTTTAAGCAGTTTCAAGGGTTTGCGTTTACCTGTTTACCATCCCTCCATTCACTTCTTCTGTATACTTCTTGTACCCCATCTTTTCTTGGAGGGCACTTGCTTACACCATACATTTCATTCGATTGCATAAGCAGCATTATCTGTAGTGCTATACTATCTGGACTGATAAAAAAGCATGGTGCTGTAGTGTGACTTAGGCAGCATTAAGAAGCTGCAAATACCAGGGTCGAAAGGATAAGCTGAGAGAAGTTGGGTTGTGGCGATTTTAAACCAGGTGCCGCATGGCACATTCGATGTAAAGGTATGCGCAGCACACACGGCAGACATCAATAGGAGGGATGATCCTTTATTAGAAACTAATATGGAACTAAAACCAACTGGCCATGAATAACAGACGCTCAATAATCCTGCAACAGGATAAAGCGCTTCAAAAATTTACTATCACAAACCAATCCAACACATGAACAAAATTTTTACAAGAAAAGCCTTGCTCTTATGGCTGTTCGTCATGTTTGGCGCCCTTTCTGCATGGGCGCAGGGGCGCACCATATCGGGTACAGTTTCCTCTTTCACGGAAAATGAACCATTACCCGGCGTAGCCATACGCGTAAAGGGTACCTCAACAGGTACTGTAACAGATCTTGATGGTCGTTACCAGCTGCAGGTGTCTTCAAACGATGCAGTACTGGTGTTTTCTTTTGTAGGTTACAACACCCAGGAGGAAACAGTAGGCAACCGCTCTACCATTGATGTAAAACTGGCAGAAGACATCGAAACCCTGGGAGAAGTGGTGGTAGTGGGCTATGGTGTACAGGAAAAAAGAGAGGTTACAGGCTCTATTGCCCGCGTAGATGGAGGCAAGATTGCCGAAATGCCCACACCAAGCTTTGAAGCCGCCCTGCAGGGCAGAGCAGCTGGCGTACAGGTAATTCAGGGCAGTGGCCTTGCCGGCAGCGGCTCTGTTATCAAGGTAAGGGGTACCAGTGCCATCAGTGCCAGCGGCGATCCACTGTATGTGGTAGATGGTATACCCATCATTCAGGATAACTTTTTAGGCGGTAACAGGGGCGCAATGAACCAGAACCCACTGGCTACCATAAACCCCGAAGATATTGAGTCTGTTGAGATTCTTAAAGATGCCGGCGCCGCTGCCATATATGGTTCCAGGGGTGCAAATGGTGTAATTCTGGTTACTACCAAAAGAGGCAAGTCTAAAAAAGGAACACTTAGTTTCAGTACCGATCATGGTTTCTCTGCTCCGGCAATCAAACAGGATTTTCTGAACACTGCAGAGCTGATTCAGCTTCGCCAGGAAGCATGGGAAAATGATGGAAATACAGGCCCCGTTTGGTTGCCTAACCTTACAGGTCCCGAATCTACCAGCGAGGAAAGAGCCCTGGCAATAGAAGAAGCGCTACAAACCAATACCGACTGGTGGGACGAAACGACCAGAACTGGCTACCTGCAGGAGTACAATCTTTCATATTCTAAGGCAAATGAGTACCTAAGTGCATTTGTTTCCGGATCCTACAGCGATAACCAAAGCTTCCTGAAAGGTAACAGTTACGAACGTCTAAGTGGTCGTGTAAACCTGGATGCAAAGCTGGCCAAAAACTTCAAGGCTACGCTTTCATCTTCAATCAGCAGGGGCATTAATAACAGGGTAGATGCAGCCTGGAGTGGTGGCCTGGGACAGGCTATGTCAACATCGCTTCCTTACTATCCGATTTATAATGAAGATGGCACTTTCTATACCATACAGAATCCTGTTAGAACCAGGGAGTTGCTTGACTGGCGTGTAAGAGATTTACGGACCATCAACAACCTGACTTTAACATACACGCCCATCAAAAACCTGAATGTAAGGGCAGTGGGTGGTTATGATTACCTGGATAGCAATGATGATACCTTTAGCCCATCTGAACTGAATGGTACAGCTAATAACAATGCGAACAGGTACAAAGTATGGACTGAGAACTATACCCTGTCGCTCCAGGCCGATTACCTGTTAGAACTGGAGAATAGCAAACTCACTTTATTAGCCGGTACAGAATACCAGGATAAAACCAACAACTTCAGAGATTATGCAATAGTAGGGATAGAAAACCCAATCTATGATGATGAGGGAGTTGACCTGAACCTGAACAGTCAGCGGGTAGATATCACCAGGTTCTTCAGCTATTTTGGCCGCGCTACCTATACTATCAAAGATCGTTACGTACTACAGGGAATTGGCCGTGTAGATGCTTCTTCTACCTTTGGTCCTGAAAACCAGTATGGCTTCTTCCCATCCTTGTCGGCTGCCTGGATTTTATCCGAAGAAGGCTTTATGCAAAATGTTGAGCAGATCAGCATGTTAAAGCTTAGAGGTAGCTATGGGCTTATTGGTACACCTCCGGGTGCAACTAACCAGTATAGGGGCACTTACATTACAGAGGGTAACAATCCATATCAGGGTAATGATGTTATTTACCCAAGCAAGCTGGCTAGCCCGCAGTTAAAATGGCAAACCACTTATAATACCGATCTCGGCCTTGAATTTGGTCTGTTTGGTAACCGCATAACAGGTGAACTGGCCTACTATAATCGCTTAACACAGGATGTACTGGTTAACAGGGCCAACCCACCCTCTAACGGCTTCGCTTCCTATTGGGATAATATTGGTGAAATCCGCAACCGAGGTATTGAGTTTGAATTTTCTTCCAAGAACCTGGTGGGTGATTTTACCTGGACAACCAACTTCAATATTGCAAACAACAACAATGAAGTACTAAGCTTAGGAGACCTTACCCCGGATGCAGCAGGTGGTGGAACCAACGATACCCGTGTTGCAGTAGGCTATCCTGTAGGTGCGAACTACCTGGTACGCTTTGCAGGGGTAGATCCTACAGATGGTTTGCCCATCTGGCTGGATGCTCAAGGATACGAAACCAAGCAGTTCTCCCTGGACCACAGGGTTATTGTTGGCGATGTGCTGCCTGATTTTACCGGTGGTATTACCAACTCCTTTACCTATGGTGGATTTGACCTGAGCTTCCTTTTCACCTTTACCCAAGGTGGTAACATTTATGATGGTTCAGCAAAACGCCAGCTGGGTAAAGTTACAGATTGGAACATGCGCAGCGAGATTGCCGACCGCTGGACAGGACCTGGCGATACAGATGCAAAATTCCCGCGCCTGACCCTGCAAAACTATCCAGGCTTGCCAGATGAGTGGCAGTATAACTCAACGCTGTTCCTGCACGATGCTTCTTATCTGCGTTTGCGCAACCTAAGTGTTGGGTATAACCTGCCAGCTACATTGGCCTCAAAAATTCGCGCTTCTACTGCACGGGTTTCTCTTAGCGCCATGAACCTGCTCACCTTTACCAAATATCCTGGTGATCCTGAAATTGCCCGGGATTTTGAAAACCTGCAGGACAGGAACATGAGCCCTAACGTCACTTACCTGACTACCCCGCAGCAGCGTTCCATTACCCTGGGTGTAAATGTTACTTTCTAAATAAGCATCTATATGAACAATAAAGTATATAACCTATTGCTTGGAATGGCTTTACTGCTTGCCACTTCAGCATGTGAGCCAGACCTGACCGTGCCTCTTGTTGGTGAAATTACCGATGAAGAAGCGCTATCTGATCCGGCAGCCCTGCGCAAAACGGTTAACAGCGTTTACCAGTTGCTGGGCAACGACAGAACCTATGGTGGCAGATTCCAGATTGCCAACGACCTCCTGGGAGATGATATTAATGGTTCTACTCTCACAGGCGACTACGGTTCAATCTATACAAGAACTACTACTATCTTTGGTGATGTCAAAAATCAGCTCTACAGCGAACCCTACATTGCCATTTACAGGGCTAATGCCGTGCTGGAGAACCTTGATATTGTTGAAAATCAGCAGGATAGAGCCGTGCTGGAAGGAGAGGCTAAATATCTTAGGGCTATTGCTCACTTTGCCGTAGCTCGGTTGTTTGCACAGCCCTATGTATTTGGTGAAGAAAATTCACAGCTGGGTATTCCCATTCGTACTTCTACTGAATCATCTGCAGCTGTTAGGGCTACAGTTGGCGAAGTGTATGAGCAAATTACCAGTGATCTGGAAGATGCAGCTGAACTGCTGCCACCAGCAAATGGCCCTTTTGCTACAGAATGGGCAGCCAAAGGTTTTCTGGCAAAAGTTTATTTTCAAATGAATGATTTCGAAAATGCTTATGCCTACGCCAATGATGTAATTGAGAATAGCCCTTTTACCTTCAACCCCAGCAGCGATGAGTTTGATCTGAGGTTTTCTGATGATGAGGAATCTCCGGAAATTGTGATGGCTATTTACACAGATGATCGCAACACAGCCATCGGTGCCGAATTCAGAAACCAGTACAGGTCTGACATCAATATTTCAAACTTAAGGGTATCTCCAGGCTTGTTCAATCTTGCAAATACCAATGCTGCAGATGCAAGAAATGCCTGGTACGATAATGAAACCTACCCTGGCAATATTGTACTGACCAAGTATAACACAGATTTCTTCAATGTTCCCCTGGTGCATATTACTGAGCTGAAGCTGATCCGTGCAGAAGCTGCTGCTGAGCTAAACCAGAACCTAAACGTAGCCATTGCTGATGTAAATGACATCATCACCAGGGCCTATGGCGAGAACAGTAACCGCCTGTTGGCAGACAACGCCGCTGCGGCTGTTATTAAACAACGCGTACGTGAAGAGCGAAGACTGGAGCTGGTAGGCGAGGGCGACAGGGGACAGGAGCTGAAAAGAAGAGGTGCCCTTGGTGAGAATATTGTAGTTCGTGGTGCTCCTTACAGTTGCCCAGGCGCAATTCTCCAGTTCCCGCAGGGCGAAATTGCCAATAGCCCCGGTTTTGTAAAAAATGTAGAAAGTGGCTGTAATTAATCTTAATCACATGAAACTAACGATAAATACCTTTCTGGGCATGGGCCTGATGATGATAGCTTTTGCCTGTTCGCCAGACGAGCCAGGACCTATTGGCGAGCCTGCAAATAAAGTAGAGCAAATTACCGGAACCTGGGAAATTACCAGGGTCATTCAGGTAGACATACCGGCTGAGCAAAAGGGCTTTCCTTCTATAGCCAAATCCAGAGACATTACGGATGTGCTGCCCGGTATGTCTTATGCCGGCGCAACCTTTACTTTCGATGTAAACGGGGCAGCACCCGGCTCATTTGAAATTGATAAAGGAAACTCACCACTCCAGTTGCCAGCTTCAGGTACCTGGGCTTTCAACGATCCTCAGTATCCATCGGCCGTTGTGCTTACTGCCAATGGTACAGAGCAGGTGCTGCAAATTGCATCCTTTGCTGAAGTAGAAGCGGGGGCAATCGTATTTGAACTGGTACGATCTGCTCCAGAGCGGGGACCCTATGTACGCTATGAGTACTATCTAAACAGAGTATCGGAGTAAACTACAGCCATCATGAGAAAATTTTTATATAACCTAGTACCGCTACTCCTGTTTGGGTTAGTAGCACATAGCCAAACCGTTACCGTTTCTCCACGAAACTTTACTGCTGTGGATGAAATTACCATTACGGTAGATGTAACTGGCAACAACGCCCTGGTAAACCTTACAACCGATGCCTTTCTATGGCTTTGGGTGCCAAGCGGACCGGGCGCTCCCTCTAACGTCAGCCCTGCGGCCAGCAACCCTACAGCTACTGCACAGGCCAAATTTACAAAGGTTGAGGGTGAGGAAAACCTGTACTCCATTACGCTGGTGCCTGCAACTTTTATAGGTGTGGCACCTGCAGAAATTACGCGACTTGGTGTAATTCTTAAGGGTAATGACTGGAGCAACGGACAAACCGCAGACACATTTTTTGATGTAGATCCGCTGGAATTTGTAGACCGTGTAAACCGTACTTTTCCCGACGAATTTGTTCCCGAAGATGTTGTAACTATTTTCTTCAACCAGTCTCTAACCGAAGCAGGTCCCATTCAGGATGTTGAGGAAGTTTTCATGAGCATTGTGGCCAGCGGGGTTGATGCAAGTGGCACTGAAGTGACTGGCATTCCTTTAAAGGCGCAGTTTGCAGGTCCTTTCCGGATGAAGCACGAAGTGGCGCAGATCTATTCTGTGTCTGTGCTGCCTGCTGCCTATTTTGAGGTACCGGCAGGTGTAACACTTACCGCGCTTAGCTATAGCTTCCACAACCAGGATGCCAGCATATCTACCCCAACCTTCACCAGTGAATTTCTAACCCAGGAGTAACCCATGAAAGCAATGAAATTACATAAAATACTGGCATTATGCTTTGCAGCAACCATGATGGTTGCCTGTGAGGATGACGCTTATGAATTTGAGCCAAAGGGTGAAGCATTAACTACTGCCGGCCTTGTATCTCCTGCTAACGGTTCTTCTCTTGTGCTTAATTCTGGCATGCCTGAAGCAACAGTGACGATCAGCTGGAATGCTGCAAGAAGTGGCCTTGGCACTGCGCCAACCTATACCTTTATTGCTGCCGACAGAACAGCCGGGTCTTTAGAGAACCCTGAAATCGAGATTTTGGCAAATAATGAAGGAAAAGCAACCAGCCTGACTGTAACCCAGCAACAGCTTGATGCTGCCCTGGCCGAAGCTGGATATGCTGCAGGTGAAATGGCCGGGTTGATGTGGAGTGTACGTTCCAGCATTCCTACCAATACCTCTATTGCCAGTCCATACCAGATCGATATTCAGCGCTTCGGTGTTGGCATTGGCAGCATTGACCTGCTTTCTCCTCAAAACTGGGCAGAGCTGATGCTGTCATCCGCTCAGGCAGATGAAACCATCACCATTAACTGGGAAGCAGCAGAGGTGGTGAATGGCAATGAGGTTACCTATGAATGGCAGGCAGTAAAGCGTGGCGAAAGCTTTGATGAGCCCCTGATTGTATTACCCTCTGATAATTACGGAACTGCTAACCAGCTTACGCTAACCCAGCAGCAGCTGGACGATGTACTGGCTGAAAAAGGCTACGCCGATAGTGAGAAAGCTGAGCTGGAGTGGCGCATAAAAGCTACTGCCGATGATTTTGTAAGCTATTCTGCAAAAGCGTTCAAGCTGGCAGTTACCAGAATGGGAGGCATCTTGTATACAGTCTACCTTTCTCAGCCGGTACCTGCAGGTTATAATGTGTTTGCAGCTGGAGAGTTCGGCTACTTTACCGGTGCAGACTGGCAGGAGCCAGGCTCTAACCCCGCTTTAATGCTGGAAAGAGTAAGTGACCTGGTGTATACAATCACTTTGCCATTCCCGGCAGCAGACAGAACCATTGCCCATAAGTTTGCCATTGCCCCTGCAGGAGCAAGCAGCTGGAGCCATGGCGAGCAAGTAGTAGATCCGGCAACTGGTAATTGCAATAATGCAGATAACCGGTCATTGCAATATTTTGCAGGACTGGAACAAGCCGCCGGCTTGGTTGCGAAGTGGGAGAATATAGATGCCCTGGCCTGCCCGGAATACATTACCTTAAGCCTTACAGCTCCACAAAATACGCCTGCAGATAAAGATGTTTATGTTGCTGGTAATTTTAATCAGGTGAGAACAGAACTGGGAGAGTGGAACCAACCAGGCACTAACCCTGCGCTAAAGATGAGAAAAACGGGTGACTACACCTATTCACTCACAATTCCTGTTGCAGCAGTTCCTGGCAATAGCTTTCAATATAAGTATTTCCTGGCTACAGCCGCTGCTCCTGACTGGGGCTATGGTGAGCAGAAGCCAAATGCAGCCAACAATGGATGCGAAGGCAGGGATAACAGGTCTGCAACCTTCGATCAGAGTAAAGTAATAAATGATGTAGTTGCGGTTTGGGAAGGCTATTGTCCTTACTAAGCTAGAGGCGGTTGCAACTAAAAGACTGCCTTAGATTTTGAATCAGCCAGCTACAGGAGGAGCCGTCATTCAAGCTCCTCCTGTAAATGCTGAAGTGTAAAAGATAATATCATACAACCCTCACATAAGCCAGGAACTGCCATGAGGACAGCTGTCGCTAAATGAAGAGTTTGAGCCTAAAACAAGAAAAAGCGAATTAGATAATCATCAACAATGATAAGATTATTAAAATATTGTAGTGTATTAGTCCTAAGCGTCTGTCTGCATTCATCAGCATGGGCGCAGCAGGTAAATCCTGTAAAAAAAGTGGGAAACCTCCGTGATGTACAGATCAGTGATCAGAAAGTACTCCTCTCTACAGAAAACGGCATTACTGTAGAAATAACAGCCTACAGCCCATCCGTTATAAGAGTCAGAATGTCGGAGCAACCTTTAACCGAAGATTTCTCCTATGCAGTAGTAGCAGCACCCCAGCAGACTAAAGTTAACATTACCCAAAACAATCAGCAGATCACCATCCAGACGGATTCTCTGGTTGCCAGAATTCAGAAAAATCCCTATGCCATTGCATTTTATACCAGAGATGGCCGGCTTATTAACGAAGATGAGCAGGGATTAACTACCTCCTGGATTGGAGAAGAAGTAACCACCTACAAAAAAATGCAGGAGGGTGAGCGTTTTATTGGCCTTGGCGAAAAAACAGGTGGCCTCGACAGAAGAGGAAACGCCTACACCAACTGGAATACCGATGCCTTTGGCTATAATACCGGCCAGGATCCTATCTACTCTACCATTCCTTTCTACATAGGTATCCATGGTGGCCTTAACTATGGTATTTTCCTGGACAACACATATCGTACTAATTTTAACTTCGGTGCCAGTAACGACCGTTTCTCCTCCTTTGGGGCAGAAGGCGGCGAGATGGACTACTACTTCATTTACCACAACAAGCTGGCCGATATCATTACTTCCTACACAGCTTTAACAGGCCGTATGCCCATGCCCCCGCTCTGGAGCCTGGGTTATCAGCAGAACCGCTACTCGTACTATCCCGAAACTGAGGTAATGCGCATTGCCCAAACCCTGCGGGAGAAAAAGATACCAGCAGATGGGATTACCCTTGACATTCACTACATGGATGCCTATAAGCTCTTCACCTGGAACAATGAAAGGTTTCCTGACCCGGTGCAGATGAATAAAAAGCTGGAAGAAATGGGCTTTAAAACCACCATTATTGTTGATCCGGGTATCAAGGTAGAAGAAGGCTATGCTGCCTACGAAAGTGGAAAAAAGGCCGATATCTTCCTGAAATACCCAGATGGTGTTCTGTATTCTGGCCAGGTGTGGCCCGGCTGGACCCACTTCCCCGATTTTACAAGTGAGGCCGGACGTGCCTGGTGGCGGGAGCAGGTAAAGCAGTTTGCCGATCAGGGCATCGATGGGCTCTGGAACGACATGAACGAAATTGCCACCTGGGGCCAGGCCATGCCCAGCAATGTGCTGTTCAACTATGATGGTCATCTGACCACCCACAAGGAAGGCCGGAATGTGTATGGGCTGCAAATGACACGGGCAAGCTACAATGGAGCCCGCGAGGCCATGAACAAGCGCCCCTTCCTGCTTACCCGCGCCGGCTATGCAGGCATGCAGCGCTATACGGCTAAATGGACTGGCGATAACCGTTCCGAAGATAGCCATATGCTCCTGGGCATACGCCTGCTCAATAGCCTTGGCGTGAGCGGTGTTTCTTTTACAGGTATGGATATTGGCGGTTTTACCGGTAACCCAACCGTGGCCCTCTACGCCCGCTGGATTCAACTGGGTGCTTTTACGCCTTATTTCAGAAACCATACTGGTGTAAATACCAAATCATCGGAGCCCTGGGCCTATGGTGAGGAGGTAACCGAAATTGCCCGCAACTTTATAAACCTACGTTACAGGCTGCTGCCGTATCTGTATTCTTCATTTTATGAGTCTACCCAAAGCGGTCAGCCTGTAATGCGTACCCTGGCCATTGATTATACCCATGAGCCAAAGGTTTACAGCCCCGATTACCAGAACCAATACCTCTTTGGCGAGGCTTTTATGGTGGCTCCATTTGAGAGCACGACCAACTTTGGCAAGATCTACTTTCCTAAAGGCAAGTGGTACGAGCTCTTTACAGGTGCTGTAGAGCAGGGCGACCAGGAAAAAATCCTGCAGCTGGCCTACAACAAACTGCCGGTTTATGTAAAAGAGAGCAGCATTATTCCAATGCAGTCGCTGATCCAGACAACTGCCCAAACACCTACCGACACCCTTACCATTCATGTATATCAGGGCAGTGTGGCAAACCAGTTTGTGTACTACGAAGATGATGGCGAGTCTTTCAACCATGAAAAAGGCGAGTTCTATAAAAGGGTGATCAGCTACGACCCACGCAAAAAGTCCATCAGCTTTGGCGATGCAGAGGGTTCCTATAAATCGAAATTCAACCATGTAAAGCTTGTGCTGCATGGTTTTGGAGAAGGGGGCAAGTGGAGGCTGAACGGCAAATCAGCAAGCCTTAAAAATAGTTTTGTCTCTTTCATAGATCCGATATCGCGATTCGATCCACAGGGTGTGTCTAATCCGGTAGAAGGATATAATGTAAAAAGTATCGTGATCAGGAACGAGAATGGCAGGTTCTCCTTGAGTTATTAAGCTTTGAGTTGGTGAGGTTTAGAGCATCCGGTGTTTTGTGGTTGGTTTACATGATCCGGATGCTCTTCCTTTACTATCTTTTATACTCTGGCAGGAGCGCTTCGATGTTAATTTTCCTGTCAGAAACTGAATATAAGAAAAATGCATTAGCTGTTTGGCTGTTATAGAATCTCTGTCAGACACAGCAATAGGGTGCGTAAAGAACCCTGGAGCGAAATATATATCATTATGAAATACCGCATATTACTTTTTTGCCTCGTCCTGAACGGGATTTTCCTGCAAGGAATGTTAGGAGCAGGGCAGCTAAGCGCCCAGGTACCCGCATTGGAAAGGGTAGAGCCCGGCTTCTGGTGGGTGGGTATGAAAAACCCAAAGCTGCAGCTTATTGTGCATGGCGATAAAATCGCTGGCAGGGAGGTAAGCCTCAATTATCCGGGTGTAAAGCTGGCACAGGTGCATAAAGTGGAAAATCCAAACTACCTCTTTCTGGATCTGGAGATAGCACCCGATGCAAAGTCGGGCTCTTTTCCCATCACATTTACCCAAAAGGGAAAAAAGAAGCTTAGCTACCAGTACGAGCTTAAGCCGCGAAACAACTCATCGGAGCGTATCACTGGCGTTACCAACGAGGATTTTGTTTACCTGATCATGCCAGACCGTTTTGCCAATGGCGATAAAACCAATGATGTGGTAAAGGGTATGCAGGAAACTACACTCAACCGCGATTCTATGTACTACAGGCATGGTGGCGACATACAGGGCATTATTAATAAGCTGGATTACTTAGAAGAACTCGGCGTAACTGCCCTTTGGTTAAATCCGGTGCTGGAAAACGATCAGCCCAGAACCTCTTACCATGGCTATGCAAACACAGAGAATTATAAGATAGACCGCAGGTTTGGCTCTAATGAATTGTACCGCCAGCTGGGCGACGAGCTTCAGAAACGCAATATGAAGCTGATCAAAGACCTCGTGCACAACCATATTGGCAGCCAGCACTGGATTATGAAAGACCTGCCCGCTAAAGACTGGGTGCACCAGTGGCCGCAATACACCAAAACGAGCTATAAAGACCAGGTATTGTTTGATCCTTACGCCTCGGAGGCAGACAAAAAACAAATGACGGATGGCTGGTTCGACAGCCATATGCCTGATGTAGACCAGGATAATCCATTTGTAAGAAACTACTTTACCCAAAGCCACATCTGGTGGATAGAGTATGCCGGGCTTGATGGATTCAGGCTGGATACCTATGCCTATAACAGTCCAGAGTATATGGCAGCGTGGGGCAGGGCCATCAAAGAGGAGTATCCGCAGTTCACCTTCTTTGGCGAAACCTGGGTGCATGGTGTTCCCAACCAGGTGTACTTTACCCAGGGAAAAACAGTAAACCAGCCGCTGGATACCGAGCTTCAGGGGGTAACCGATTTCCAGGCCCTGTGGGGCATTAACGAAGCGCTGAATGGAGAGTGGGGCTGGACCGATGGAGTGAACAAGCTATACAATACCCTTGCAGGCGACTACCAGTACCAGGATGCAACGCGCAATGTGGTATTCCTGGATAACCACGACATAAGCCGTTTTTATTCTGTTGTTGGTGAAGACTACAACAAATTTAAATCAGGCATTGCATGGCTGCTTACCACCCGCGGAATTCCGCAGCTGTACTATGGTACCGAAATCCTGATGAAGAACCATGCTGACCCTGATGGCAAAGTGCGTGAAGATTTTAAGGGCGGATGGTCTGACGACAAGGAAAATAAGTTTGCCGCAGCAGGGCGTAAACCCCAGGAAAATGAAGCTTTCAATTATGTGAAAAAACTTGCCAGCTACCGGAAGCAAAATGAGGTACTGCAAACAGGCAAGCTTATGCAGTACGTACCTGAAGATGCTGTTTACGTTTACTTCCGTTATAACGACGAGCAAACGGTGATGGTGGTGATGAACACAGCCACCGAGGAACGAAAGGTAAATACCAGCAGGTTTAGCGAAAGATTAGCTGGTTTTGGCAAAGCGCAGAACATTGTAACCGACGAGGTGTTGAACACCACTGATGCCCTGACAGTACCGGCCAAAAGTACCCTGGTGCTTGAGCTGAAAAAGCAGGCTGATTAGGAGGTTTAGGCGCTGCACTTTTGTACCCCGGAATGAAGTCCGGGGCTAATTAAACCTTAACCATTCGATGCAAACAAGGGTAGAAATAAGCTGACAGCTTAACCATTTAGCCCAGGTTTTTAATCGGGTCGCATAGGCTTTTAGTCTGTAAGAAAAAAGTCAATGCCGGCATGTTAATTTCTATTACCCTCATCAACTACTCACATGATAAAACCTATACAATATATTTTCACCCTGCTGATCCTTCTCCTGGCGGCTGCTACAGGCATTGCCCAGCAGATAGTGAGTATTGAACCAGCTGGTGCAGACGCAGACGATAGAATCAAAATCATCTTCAACGCAAAGGCTGGAGCAGGGGAGTTAGCCGGTGCAGGCAAAGTGTACATGCACTCCGGTGTGGTTACTGAAAGTCCTACAGGCACCACCTGGACTAATGTAAAAGGCAACTGGGGAGCCGATGATGGCATTGGCGCAATGACCAGGGTTGAGGGAGCACAGGATCTGTGGGAAATAACCCTTTCGCCTACTGCCAGAAGTTATTACGGTGTAGCAGAGGGTACCAATATCTACCGCCTTGCCATGGTATTTCGCAATGCCGCAGGCGATAAAAAAGCCACAATAGCAGCTGGTAATTACCCATGGGGATCTGTTGCCGGCAATGGCGATTTCTTCGTAAACATCGCAAGCGGCCCTTATGTAATTATAAACCAGCCACAAACAGGCGAAATATACCTGCAGGAGGGGGAGTCCTTCCAGATTCAAGCAGAGGCTTCTGCGAATGCTTCCTCCCTGATTCTTTACACAAGGGAAGGGGGCGAGTTTATACAGCGGCAGCAGCTGACCACTGGTAAAACCATCACCTATAGTTTTACTCCCACACAATCAGGCGCGCTGACCATTAAAGTGGTGGCGGTAATTAATGGTGTGGAAGTGGAAAACAGTAAAACCATACAGGTGTACCAGCACCCACAGTCAGTAACAGCTTCACTGCCGTCAGGTGTCATCAAAGGTATTAACTACCACGAAAACGATCCCTCGAAAGTAACGCTGGTGCTCGAAGCGCCTGGTAAAGAGTTTGTCTATGTGGTAGGCGATTTTACAAATTGGCAGCTCAACCCCAATTACCTGATGAAGCAGACACCAGGCGGAGAGATGTTCTGGCTGGAGGTAACTGGACTTACGCCTGGGCAGGAGTATGTTTTTCAGTACTGGGTAGAGGGCAACACTAAAATAGGAGATCCTTATGCCGATAAAGTTGCCGATCCCTGGAATGATCAGTACATTACTTCCTCCACCTATCCAAACCTGCCCCAGTATAATAAAACCGATTATGGTGTAGCCTCCGTACTGCAAACAGATCAGGAAGAATATGTATGGGCTGCTTCTGAAGCAAACTGGACAAAGCCTGCCACTGAAGAGCTTTTGATTTATGAAGTACTGCTGCGTGATTTTTTGGAAACCCATAACTATAGGGACTTAACCGATACCCTCTCTTACCTGAAGCGCCTGGGTGTAAATGCCATTCAGCTGATGCCCATTATGGAATTTGAGGGGAATGTTAGCTGGGGCTACAACCCTATGTACCACTTTGCGCCTGATAAGTACTACGGCACCAAAAAGGAACTGAAACAGTTTATAGAAGCCGCCCATCAGCAGGGCATGGCAGTTATTCTGGACATGGTGCTTAATCATGCCTTTGGCCAGAGCCCTCTGGTAAAAATGTACTGGGATAGCAACAACAATACGGTGTCGGCAGCATCGCCCTGGTTTAACCCACAGGCTACACATCCATTCAATGTAGGCTTCGATTTTAACCACGAAAGCCCCTACACCCAAAGCTTTGTAGATAGCGTAAACCTTTACTGGCTGGAGGAGTACCATTTCGATGGTTTCCGTTTTGATCTATCCAAAGGCTTTACTCAAAAAAATAACCCCGACAACGTAGGGGCATGGTCGGCTTACGATGCGTCCCGGATTGCCATTCTGAAACGTATGGCTGATGAGATCTGGGAGCACACAGACGATGCCTATGTTATTCTGGAACATTTTGCTGATAACCAGGAAGAAAAAGATCTGGCCGAATATCGGTCTGCAGAAGGCAAAGGCATGATGCTCTGGGGTAACCTCAACCATGCCTACAACCAGAACACCATGGGCTATGCAGCCGATTCAGACATCAGGTGGGTGTATCATGGCACCCGCAACTGGTCTGTACCGCATGTAGTAGGCTACATGGAAAGTCACGACGAGGAGCGCCTGATGTACAGGAACCTGGAGTACGGCAATGCTGCAGGTAGCTACCGTGTAAAAGATGAAAAGATAGCCCTAAACAGGCAAAAAGCTGCCGGACTTATGTTTTACACCATTCCCGGACCTAAAATGATCTGGCAGTTTGGCGAGCTGGGGTACGATATCAGTATTAACCGCTGCGAGGATGGCACCATTAGCAATGACTGCAGGCTTTCTCCTAAACCTGCCTACTGGGAGTACCTGGATAGTCCGGAGCACAAAAGCCTGTTTGATCATACTGCAGACCTGCTGCGCTTACACAATGCGTATTCGGTATTTACCAGCGGTACGGCCAGCTTTCAGGATGAGGGCCTGGTTAAAAAGCTAAGCCTGAAGAATGCTGCAAACATAAGCTCCCCGGCCAGTGCTGATGAAATGAATGTGTACATCGTTACCAATTTTGATGTGAGTGCCAGGAGTGTATCGGCAGTGTTTCCACATGCCGGCACCTGGTACGACTACTACGATGGTGGTAAAGCAGTAGAGGTTGGTTCAGGTACACAGTCACTTCAAATGGCTGCCGGCATGTATAAAATGTATACCGACTACCCCATAAAGCCAGAGGTGGTAACAGGGCTACCGTCAGCCGCAAAAGCCATTGGCCTAAGGTTCTACCCCAACCCGGCAGATAATCTGCTTACCCTGGAGGTAGATAAGGGACAGGTAGCGCAGCTAAGCATTACAACCCTGCATGGGGGAACATACAGCCCCAGGAGAGTATCATCCACGCAATGGGATGTTAGCAATCTGCCCACTGGTTTTTATGTGGCAAGGGTAGAGGTTTCAGGCAAAACTTATCATCTAAAGTTTGTGAAGCGATAAAACAAAGAAAGCAACCTGGCTATGGGTTGCTTTCTTTGTTTTTAAATATTCATAATGTTATCATCGCCCTTTAGCCACCTCATGGCTTTTCAAGCCACCTCATGCCCCATGGCAGCTTCCAGAATCTGGAACCACTGCTCCCTGCTTATTTCAACAGAAAGAGCATCTACGGCTCTTTTAAGGTGGTCTATTTTACCGGTGCCTACAATTGGTATAGGCTTGCTGGGGTGTTTAAGAATCCAGGCGATGGCAAGCTTGTCGATCCCATCAACGCCGGTTTCCTTTGCTATTGCCTCTAATTTGAGCTTCAGGCGTACGCTACGCTCATCCTGTGGTTGCAGCAGGTTGCCTCCTGCCAGCGGCGACCAGGCCATGGGTCTGATGCGCTCCTTCAGGAAAAAATCCATATTGCCATTATCAAAATGTTCCAGTCGATATGGTGAAAGCTCTATCTGGTTGGTAATCAGCTTGCTGCCCACATAGGAATTCAGCATCTGGTACTGCATGGGTGTAAAGTTTGATACACCAAAGTGGCGTACCTTGCCCCCTTTTTCCAGTTCCTCAAAAGCACGGGCTGTTTCTGCAGGGTCCATAAGCGGATCAGGCCGGTGAATCAGCAGCAGGTCTACATATTCGGTCTGTAGGTTTCGCAGCGATTGCTCTACGCTCTGCATGATGTGCGTATAGCTCGTATCGTAATGTTTAACCTTCCGCTCCGGATATTTCTGTGAGCGTAGCATAATGCCGCATTTGGTTACCACCTGCATTTGCTCCCGCAGGCGGGGCTGGTTTTTAAGCACTTTTCCAAATTCGGCTTCACAGCCATAGTCGCCATAGATGTCGGCATGGTCAAAGGTGGTAACTCCCATGGCAAGAGCCTCCTCAATATACGCCTGTACCTCACTGGCGGGTACACACCAGTCTATGAGCCGCCAGAGGCCCAGCACAAGGGGAGACATTTGCAAATTTTGTGAAAGCTTGGTTGCTTGCATTGTTCTGGAATAAGTGCTTTTAAAATATATTCAATTGATCCGATCTGACAGCTCAATTTACAGCAGGCAAAGGATATCTGCCAACAAAATGGGCTACAGGAGTAGATTTTTCAGGAAGGAGCAGCCTGTCCGGTATTAAATCAGTTGCACCAGGTTTAGTGCATCGTCCAGTACATTTAGTTTAGATGAGTTGCCCACAGCAATTCTGCCTATTTTCTGCTCAAGCCCCAGCACCCTGGCTGGTATTTCTGTAGCCATCCTGATTGCCACAGGCAGGGAAACGCCAACAGATTTAACCATGTTTTGCAGGGCATCGTGCATCGTTATGGAAGCCCCTGCCAGCTTGCCTTCGGCAGTATAAAATTGTCCGTTCCTTTTGTAGATGGTAGTGCCTTCAAAGGAGGCTTGATCAGCCTCCAGCCCGATAAAGGAAGCATCGGAAATTAAAAACAGCTTTTCCTTCTTAAGGGCGGCGGCAATCTGCACAGCACTAAAATGAGCATGAACCCCATCTGCAATAATGCTGGCATATACAGGAGCACTTAGTGTAGCACCCACCAAACCTGGCTCGCGGTGCTGAAAAGAAGACATGGCATTGTAAAGATGTGTAACACAATGGCCCCCCATAGCAAAAAAAGCCTGCGCCTGCTCATACGTGAGGGTGCTATGGCCTGCAGAAACTACAAAATCCTGTTTCAGCAATTTTTGAAGCTGTTCATGGGTAAATACTTCGGGGGCAAGGGTCAATATCTTCAGCACCCCGGCTCCCTGGCTGATAATACTATCCAGCTCCTGCTCTGTAGGTTTGCGAATATTATCAAGGTTATGGCCGCCGTACCTCGCAGGGTTAAAGAAAGGCCCCTCCAGGTGAAGCCCCAGGATGCCAGGGTAGCGCTGCATGGCCTCTGCTACTACCTCCAGTGCCCGCATGATGTTCGCCCTAGCGCTACTGATAAGCGTAGGCAGCAGGTAACGGGTGCCCCTTTCTTCGTGGGCCTGCAGGATTTGTCCCAGTGTTTCCACACTGATGTTGTTGTTGAAATATACCTGCTTTCCTCCATTTACCTGCAGGTCAATAAAGCCTGGTGTAAGCAGCCGGTGCTCCTGGTCTACTACTTTGGCAGATTCAGTTACTGCCAGCCCTTTTCCTATAGCAAGAATAGATTTTTCATCAATAAGTATTTCCTGATCCTCAAGGAGTATATCAGTTTGATAAAATTTGCAGTTCTTAAGGAGGGTAAGATTCATGGTGATGTGATGATTTGGTTCATTATCGGCATGCTTTCATTTCAGCAAAGACGCTTTACAGCTAGCGAAGTCTTACTTAGCTTAGGCTCACTGAAACTATAGACTGTGAGGCGGGAGTAGTTTTTATTGTTGCCTGTGCTGTTTTATGGCAGCCGGAGCAAAGTTAAAAGGAACAGGATACCACTCCATAACAGATTGTTCTTTATCTGGTTTATCTACATTATTCAAATATATGAAAAGGCTACTCTTATACAGTTTACTCTTATTTAGCGTACCAGCCCTGGCACAGCAGGATGTTATACCTGCCAAAAAATCTGCCGTTACGGTTACGCCAGTCATGCATGGCAGCCTGGTGCTGCAGTGGAATGGCAGAACCATCTACGTTGACCCCTACAACAGCGCAGATAAGTTTGCAAACTTTCCCGCACCAGACCTGGTATTGATCACCGACACACATGGCGACCACCTCCATCAGGAAACCTTGCAGGGACTAGATTTATCCAAAGCGGAGCTTATTGCACCACAGGCTGTAATGGAGCAGCTCGGAGATGATATTGCTTTCAAAAAGAAGCATACCATGGCCAATGGCGAAGAAATGAAGTGGAGGTCCATCAACATAAAGGCTATGCCTATGTATAACCTGCCAGAGTCTGAAGAGGCCCGGCATGTAAAGGGCAGGGGCAATGGTTATATCCTCACCATGGGCAAGCAGCGCTATTACCTGGCTGGCGATACCGAAGCAACTCCTGAAATGCGGCAGCTTGAGGATATAGATGTTGCCTTTATTCCCATGAACCTGCCCTTTACCATGGATGTGCAGCAGGCAGCAGAGGGGGTGCTCGATTTCAAGCCCCGTATTGTGTACCCTTACCACTTTCGCGGAGCAGAGGGCAAACTAAGTGATGTAGAGCAGTTTAAGGCACTTGTCAATATGAAAGATCCCGCCATCGATGTACGCCTCCGCGACTGGTATCCCGAAAAATAGTGCAGCGAGCTTGAAATCTTTCATCATAAGCTTATCTTCATGATGATTAAAATGCTTAGCCTGTTTCTTCATGAAGAAAGTACTTACTGATAGCAGCATTACTCTTCTGTTGTGCCTGTTTACTACCACTGTTTTTGCACAGAGTTGGAATAATAAGAAGAGCGCAGTGGTGCTCACCTATGATGATGCCCTGAATGTGCATCTGGATAACGTAGTACCTGCGCTGGATTCTTTGCAGTTAAAAGGAACATTTTATATTACTGCCGCTGCGGCGCCATTTGTAAAAAGACTCGAAGAATGGAAAAAAGTAGCCCGGAATAAGCACGAGCTGGCCAATCATACCCTGTTCCATCCCTGCATCGGCAGCCTGCCCGGCAGAGGCTTTGTTACTGCAGACTACGATCTTGCCACTTACTCAGTGCGCCGTATTGCTGATGAAATACGCATGACCAATACAGCGCTGGAAGCGCTTGACGGAAAGAAAGAACGTACGTTCGCGTATCCCTGCGGCGATATGTTGGCTGGTGATTCGTCTTACGTTGATGCCATCAGGGGAGATTTTGTTGCTGCCCGTGGGGTGCAAAGTGTGATGGTGCCGAAAAGCAATGTTGATCTCTATAATGTAGGTAGCTACATGATCAACGGGCAGTCAGGAGAGGAGCTGATTGAGCTTGTGAAAAAAGCCATGCAAACCAAAAGCATGGTGGTATTCCTTTTTCATGGTGTAGGCGGGGAGCATGGCCTCAATGTATCGCTGGAGGCACACAGCAAACTAATTCACTTCCTGAAGGAAAATGAAAAGGAAATCTGGACCACCACCTTCCTGGAAGCTACCAAACATATCAAAGCAGCAAACCCGTCTATAAAAGCTAATCAGTGATAAACCTTTAATAAAACATCAACCTATTCTCCACCCACCACTACTGTCCAGGGCCGAACAGACCATTCTTTGATCAAACCGTTTTTTACATAGGGATCATTAAGGGCAAATTGCTCCGCCACAGCCGGGCTCTCTCCTTTAAACACCAGTACTGCACCATCAGCTGGCTCGGCCAGGGCACCGGCCATTACCATATCGCCGCTTTCATACGCTTGCTGTGCAAGGGCTAAATGTTCGTTGCGGTAGGGCGCGCGCTTCTCAACATAGTTCTCTACCGTTTTATAGAAAAGGATGTAATACATACTTGAACGTGTTTTATCATTGGAACGGTACTTAGTCTCATCAGATACGCTTCAACAGGGAAACAGAAAGGTCAACTCCGGTGGCGTTAAGCCGGTTCATGCTGGTTGAGGCAGACCAGCTGGTACTGCCTGTGCTGGCTTCGTTCTCAAAGCGTATGTTCCGGTAGCGGAGGCCGGGATCCATGCTGAAAGTATCAGTAAATTTAAGCCTGAATTTAGCTTCGATCTGGTAGCCTAATGCATTGCCATAAGCCCACTCGCCCATACTCTGATTGTTTTCGGTAAGCTTTAGCTTGCCTGGAAAGTTATAATTGAGTCCTGCTCCCAGTATGATGCCATTGAATACGCCATCAGAAGTCTGAAAAAGTTTATTAAGACCGGCAGTAAAGTAGCCACGGCCAAAGGAAGCAGAGGTTTTATTTGATACCCCATTCATGCTTTCGTACTGCAGTGCAAGGTTTTTTTGAAAACCAAGCGTGGCATAGGCATCCAAATTTTTGATCAGTTCATAACCTAGTCCGGCTTCAAGCCCCATACCGCCACCGGGGCTGTAGGCTATCTGGTTTCCATTGTAATCAAGCCTTTCGTACTGGGCACCAATACCCAGGTTTATACGGCCAATAAACTTCAGGTTTTGTGCCATGACTGGAGCAGCAAGTACTAACAGCAGACAGAGGGAGAGGAGGTGTTTCATAGATTCACTTTATTAACGGCTATTCTGATACCCCACATTGGAGCAGAGATATAATGTTAGGAGGCAAATCTACAACAGCTTGTGAATAATTATTTATTGATGTATGGTAATAATTTTATAGCAGGAAGTTTACCCTGTAACAGCCGGATATAAAAAAGCCACTACCCATATGAGCAGTGGCTTCTGTTACCTTATTTAAAGCCCGGGCTTATTTGTTGTTCATGCGGTCAAGCACATCCATTACTTCGCGTACATGTTTGTTGCTTGTTTGCATCAGTTCCATCTCCTGGTCGTTCAGCTTCAGCTCAAGCACTTTTTCAACGCCATTTTTGCCAAGCACAACCGGTACACCCAGGTAAGTGCCGTCGATGCCGTACTCACCCTCAAGCTTAATGCAAACAGGGTAGATGTGGCGTTGGTCGCGAACGATTGACTCAACCATCTGGGCAGCAGCAGCGCCGGGAGCATACCAGGCAGAAGTACCCATTAGCTTCACCAGCTCACCACCACCAAACTTGGTGCGCTCAATAATGGCTTCTAAACGATCCTGGGCAATTAGCTCAGTAACCGGTATGCCAGAAACGGTTGTATAACGTGGCAGCGGTACCATGGTATCGCCATGTCCGCCCAGCAACATGGCCTGAATGTCTTTAGGAGAAACATTAAGCTCTTCGGCCAGAAATGCGCGGTAGCGGGCAGTATCCAGAATACCAGCCATACCCATTACCTTTGTACGAGGCAGTTTAGCAGTGATATGAGCCTGGTAAGTCATTACATCAAGTGGGTTTGATACCACAATGATGATGGCTTCCGGAGAGTGTTTCACCACATTTTCAGTAACCGAGCGTACAATGCCGGCATTGGTCTCGATTAGGTCATCACGCGTCATGCCGGGTTTACGCGGCAGGCCCGAGGTGATCACCACTACATCAGATCCAGCAGTTTTGCTGTAGTCGTTTGAGGAGCCGGTGGTACGGGTGTCGTACAGATTAATGGGGGCTTTTTGCCAGATATCGAGTGCTTTGCCTTCACTCAATCCTTCTTTGATGTCAATAAGTACAACTTCATTGACAACTTCGCGATAGGCCAATACATCAGCACAGGTTGCGCCAACATTACCGGCACCTACTACGGTTACTTTCATGGTAAAAAAAGTTTTCGTCTAGAATCGTATTAAAAGAACTTTCCCCCCGAAGATACGGCAAAAAAAGGCAGGAGCCAATATAATGACTGAATGACTGATTGAGTGAATGCGTAATTAATGGGGATCCTGGAGAAAGTTGGTGGTTGTAGCCTATGAGAAAATTGTGTGCAGTCAGGATATTCCTACTAGTTGTTACCTACAAAGGATAATATCAGCCTGCTTGCCCCAAATCACTCATTCACTCAATCATTTATTCGGATGCAGGTAGGCCTGGCCCAGGTCGAAGAAGCCGAAGGTGGAGCGGTAGGCGTTGAAAAGGTTCATGGTGTAGCCGTTGTATAACTCTGCCAGGGAGTTGAGCATTTCTGCTTTGATGTTGGGGTGGTTCTCGAAGATGTCCATGATGTTCACCTGAGGTATCACAAAGATCTCCGCTCTTTCGCTCACCACTATGGAGCTGTAAATACGGCGGGTATTTTCGAGCAGGGAGTTGTCGCCAAAGGCATGGCCTTTTTCCAGCACAGACAGCACCTCTAGTTTTTCGCCCAGGTCAATGTTAAGCGATACATTGCCACTGCGGATAACATACAAAGCCTGGCTGGGGTCATTGCGGAAAAACACCACCTCATCCTGGTTATAGGAGCGCAGGAACATATAGGGGGTGAAAAGTGCCAGCTCATCATAGGTGAGCCGCTCAAACAGCTTTACCTGTGCGAGAAACGTAAAGAGCGCATTTTCCTGATCTGTGTAGGACTTCTTGAAGGGATTGATCATGGCTTAACCAGCCTAATTTCGAAAATTTCCTCTGTTTGTGGCGTAATTTTGAAGCGCTCGTCAGGGCGGTAACCAGCAACCCATGCTATGTCTCCGCCGGAAACTACTATCTGCACTTCTTCCTTCAAGTTTACTGGAATTTTGTGGTCGATCATAAAATCACTTAGCTTTTTTTTGCCCTTCATACCCAGAGGTCTGAACCAGTCGCCTGTCTGTGGCGGGCGCAATTGCAGCGGGAAATGGAGCTTGTTGAAATCTAACGCGGCAACGGCCGGATCGGGGTCAATTACATAACCTTTAGCTGCAATTCTCCTGGTTTGCAATACATTGCCGCCGGCTAGTACCTGGCTATCGGCAGGCATTAGTGTGGTGGCGGCAGGTTCGGGGCTGTTTAGGGGGCTGATGATTAGCTGCTGCCTGTCTAAAACCAGCCGGTGTGTTGGCGTGGAAAACCATTTGCCTGAGGTGGTGCCCTGGGGCTTTTGCCAGGTTTGCAAAATATTTCCGGCCTCCTGCCAGCTGCCTCCATAAGGAACAAGCAGTTCACCCAGCAGGTACTGCGGTTCAGCTTGCAACAGGAGCCGGGGCAGGTCCAGGTAAAAATGGCCCTCACGTTCTTCCAGCAGCTGGGGCCTTAAGGTGGCTACCACCTGTTGCAGTAGCCCTTCTGCGGCACGCATTCTTTGGGCGGTTTCCTGCATGGCCCACTCCACGCGCGGGTTTAACTCTTTCAGCACAGGCATTACCTGTTGTCTTATTTTATTTCGCCTGTATTTCAGGGAGCTGTTGCTGCTATCTTCGCGCCAGCTGATATTGTTTTGCTGAGCATAAGCAGCAAGCTCGCGCCGGGTGGCAAACAGCAGCGGGCGAACTATATTGCCTCTTTTTGTGCTAATGCCATGAAGACCGGCAATGCCGGTGCCGCGGCTAAGGTTTAGCAGCAGGGTTTCGGCCTGGTCGCTCATGTGGTGAGCTGTTGCTACCCAGTTGTAATTGTGGCGCTGGCTTACTTCATCAAACCACTGGTAGCGTAAATCGCGGGCTGCCATTTGTATGGATACACCGGCCTCCTGTGCACTTTCTGCTGCCGTTAAGCGGGTGGTGTAAAAGGGTACTTCCAGCTGCTGTGCAAGCTGCTCAACAAAGCGGGCATCTTCTTCAGATTCCTCTCCACGTAAACCATAGTTTACATGGGCAATGCCAAAAGAGTAGGGAGACAGGCTGAACAGCTGTGCCATCACCACAGAATCGAGGCCGCCGCTTACGGCGAGCAGTATGTTGTGGTTAAGCGAGAAGAGCGCTTTCTCTTTTATGTAAGCCAAAAAAAAATTATGCATAAGGAGAAGCCCCCTTTTTACGTTACCTTTGTAACAAAGGTAGAAACCGCCATTTATAAAAATTACCTTAAGGTAGGGAAAATTATACTGGTGGCGCTGGCTGTGTTAATTAATTAACCGTTTCGAGAGAAAAGAATGCAAAATAAGCGGCATTTTCCAATGCCAAAAAACATTTGCCTGATCCTGCTGCCCCTCTTGCTCCTGATAGGGATTTCAGATGCCTTCGCACAACAACGTTTGCGTTTTACTGCCGATAAAATCAACGGTCGCCGTGTAGGAGGTGAGCGTGTCAATTACCTGATAGGCAATGTGGTGATCAAGCAGGCGGAAACTACTATATATGCCGATTCTGCTTCAGTACAAAGGTCAGAAAATCAGGCAGAAGCCTTTGGCCGCATCAGGGTTATTGAGGGCGATTCTGTTAATATCACCTCCAAACAGCTGGTGTACGATGGTAACACAGGCACTGCCCACCTCTATAAAGATGTGATTTACCGCGATGGTAAGGCTACACTATATACTGATAACCTGGAGTTCAATAAATTTACGGGCATCTCGTCTTACTTTGGTGGTGGCCGCCTGGTAAACAACAGCAATACCCTTACCAGTAAGCAGGGTTCTTACGATAAGCAAAATCAGCAGGCTTCCTTTTTTGGTAAGGTGGTGCTCACTTCTCCGGATGCAACGGCTACAAGCGATACCTTATACTATAATACAGCAACCGGGCAGGCCAGATTTGTAGGTCCCTACAGAATTGTAAGGCGCGACGGAACCATAGTAGAAGGTACCGATGAGTTTATTTACAACACCCAGTCTGAGAACGCTACTGTAGTGCAGGGTTTTATTGAGAACCAGGACTACATTATTACGGGCGACCGCCTGCGCTACAACCGCCAGAAGGAATTTTTTACTGCCAAGGGCAAAGTGCAGATGATCGCAAAAAACCGGCAGATCATCATAACGGGTGATGAAGCCTTTTATGACAAAACCACAGGCCTGACAAAGGTGTGGGGTAACCCGGTAATGAAGCGCCCGGTGCAAAACGATACCCTCTACCTCTCTGCAGATACCATGATGTCGGTAGAAAGTGAGGTAGCAGCAAAAAAACGCCTGCTGGCCTGGAACGGGGTTAAGATTTACAAGCAAGACCTGCAGGGGCTGTCCGATTCGCTGGCCTATCGCCTGGCTGATTCCGTGCTCTTTTTCTATCGTGATCCTGTGCTCTGGAATGTGCAGAACCAAATGACTGGTGATACCATCAGCATGCAGATACGAAACAACCAGGTAGACCGCATGCGTTTGATGCAGAATGGTTTTGTAATCTCCAAAGACACAGTCATTAACTATTATAACCAGGTAAAGGGCAGGCTTATTACTGCATTTTTCGGGAAAGAAGAGCTTGAGCAGGTAGCCGTTAATGGCAATGCCGAGAGTATTTATTTTGTGCTCGATGAAAAAGCAGCTAATGTAATGATGGGCATGAACCGCCTTACCAGCAGCAGTATGCTTATTAGTTTTGGCAACAGTACCGTGCAGCAAATTCGATTTTATCAGCAGCCGGAGGCAGTATTTGTTCCCCCGCATGAGCTACAGGAACCTCAAACACGCCTGCAGGGTTTTGTATGGAGAGCAGAGCAAAGACCAACTAAAGAAGATGTGCTCTTCAGGAAAAAAGCAGCTACGCCACCTGCAGAAATAGGAACCGCAGCCGGGGGAGGCCCAGCGGCCGGCAGTGCAGCCAGTGGTACAGGCGCCGCTATCCCGGTAAAAAATGTGGTAGCCCCGGCAGCAAACAGCAACGCTGCACCAGCTGCAAAACCCGCAGTTCCTGCAGCAGCAACCGGCGAAAGAAAAACTACAGCTCCTCTAAAAAAAGAAGATCAATAGATCTTTGCATTGTCATTGTTACGGATTACACTATATTTGCAGGCTTATGCGCCCAAACCAATTTAAAATATTCATATTCGGTTTTTTGCTGATCCTTGTGATGGGTTCCTGCAGCCGTGGTTTTAACAAACTGCAGAGAAGCGAAGACCCAATGGTGAAATATGAGGCAGCAGTAAAATATTACGAGGATAAGAAGTATGCCCGTGCGGCTATTCTGCTCGAGGATATTCTACCCATCCTCACCGGCAGGCCGGAAGGAGAAAAAGCACAGTTTATCTATGCCTATTCTCACTTTTATCAGAAATTGTACATTGAGAGTGCTTACTATTTCAATGAGTTCTACAATGTGTACGGACGTAGCCCTCAGGCCGAAGAAGCCCTTTTTATGCATGGCTACTCCCTTTACCTGCAGTCGCCAAACTATAACCTTGACCAGACAAGCACCCTGGAAGCGGTTACTGCCCTCCAGAATTTTATAAACCAGCATCCCCAAAGTGAATACAGGGAGAAGGCAACCCAAATTCTGGATGAGCTGCAGTTTAAGCTGGCAAACAAAGCATTTGATAATGCCAGACTATTCTACGATGTAGGCCGTTACAAGTCTGCCCTGGTAGTGCTGGAAACATTTGCCGATGATTTTCCGGATTCCCAGCACAACGAAGAAGCGGCTTATCTAAGGATTCAGGCTGCTTATGACCTGGCCCGCAACAGCCTTCCGTCTAAACAGCCAGAGCGTTACCGCGAGGTAGTGGATGTATATCTTAATTTTGTAGACAGATACCCTGATAGCAGGTTTCTATCTGATGCAGAGAAGCTTTACATCAGCAGCCAGGCAGAGATAGAAGATTTAAGTCCAAGAAGTACAGCAAATAATAACCAATAATCATATGACAACTAAAGCATCTCTGATAACACGCGACATCGATAAATTAGCAGCACCAACTGGTAATGTTTACGCTTCAGTAGCGGTTATCTCCAAGCGTGCCCGACAGCTGTCTACACAAATGAAAGAGGAGCTTAGCTCTAAACTTGCAGAATTTGCTTCTACAGTTGATAACCTTGAAGAAGTGTTTGAAAACCGTGAGCAGATTGAGATCTCCAAGTACTACGAGCGCATGCCTAAGCCAAGCGTGGTAGCTACTGAAGAATTTATGAACGACGAACTGATTTTCCGTAAAATAGAAGATCAGGACAATCAGATAGACAAACTATAAAATACCCTGCATGCTACACGGCAAAAAGATTTTGCTGGGGGTGTGTGGAAGTATAGCAGCATATAAAGCAGCCCATTTAACACGGCTGCTGGTAAAAGCAGGAGCAGAGGTGCAGGTTATCATGACGCCCTCTGCTTTGCCTTTTATAGGCCCCTTAACCCTGGCAACGCTCTCCAAACGGCCTGTGCTGCATCAGTACGCCAACACCCACACAGGTGAGTGGCACAACCATGTAGCCCTAGGGCTGTGGGCCGATGCCATGCTGGTAGCACCAGCCAGTGCCAATACCCTGGCAAAATTTGCCGGTGGCCTTTGCGATAACCTGCTAACAGCCGTTTACCTTTCGGCACGTTGCCCTGTGTTTGTGGCGCCTGCCATGGACCTGGATATGTACCAGCACCCCGCCACCAAAGCCAACCTGCAGCGCCTCCAGAGTTGGGGACATTATCTGATAGCACCTGAAAGTGGTGAGCTGGCCAGTGGTTTGCATGGACAGGGCCGCCTGGCTGAACCCGAACACATTGTAGATTTCCTGGAGCAGCATTTGGTAGGGCAAAATAGCCGCCAAGAGCGCCTGCAAGGGAAAAAAGTGCTTATTACCGCAGGCCCAACCTACGAGGGCATCGATCCTGTTCGTTTTATAGGTAACCACAGCACCGGCCGCATGGGTTATGCCCTTGCCGAAGCTGCCGCTGCCGAAGGCGCCCAGGTAGTGCTGGTGAGCGGTCCTACGCAAATACAGGTACAACACCCTTCCATTCAGCGTATTAACGTACAGACGGCCCGGCAAATGTATGAAGCCTGCCAGGCACACTATAGCAGCCAGGATATCGTTATCTTTGCTGCAGCCGTGGCCGATTATAAGCCTGTAGTGCAGGAGGAACAGAAAATCAAGAAGAAGGGCGAAAGCCTGATGCTGGAGCTCCGCAAAACCATTGATATTGCTGCTACCCTTGGTAAGGAAAAGGAGCAGCAGTTTCTGGTAGGGTTTGCCCTGGAAACAGAGCACGAGCAGGAGCATGCCAGGCAAAAGTTAAAAAATAAAAACCTTGACCTGATTGTGCTGAACAGCCTGCGGGAGGAAGGAGCCGGTTTTGGGCATGCCACCAATAAAATTACTATTTTCAGTAAAGATGGCAGCCACACCGCTTACCCCTTAAAGCAAAAAGAGGCTGTGGCTGCAGATATACTGGAAGAGATTATTAGTAAACTAAATGTTGCTTAAACCAATCAATAGCACTGTAAGCCCAATAATGAAACCTGCTCAGCAGGCTTTTGGCAGCAGGGCTCTGCTGCACATACAGAAGCTGGCAAAAACTTTGCTTGTGATGAGTGCACTACTGCTTTCTCTATCGGTAGTTATGCAGGCCCAGGCACAGGAACTGAACTGTACTGTGCAGGTGAATGATGCCCAGATTGATGTGGCAGACAAACGCGTGTTCCGGGAAATGGAAAGGGCCTTTACGGCTTTTATGAACAATACCACCTGGACCGACCAAACCTACGACTTCAATGAGAAGATTGATTGTAACATGCAGATTACAATCGATGCCATGCCAGGTGTAGGCACTTTTACAGGTACCATGGTACTAAGGGCGGTAAGGCCGGTGTTCAATACAAGCTATACAAGCTCTACTTTTACTTTTGTTGACCGTGATTTCTATTTCAACTATGTGGAGGCGCAACCCCTTGATTTTAACATCAATGCCTTCAACAACAACATTACCTCCATGCTTGCTTTTTATGCCTATATGGTTTTGGGCATGGATAATGATACTTTTGAACCCCTTGGGGGAAGTTTTGCATTTCAGCAGGCACGTGCCATTGCACAAATTGCACAACAGCAGGGTGGTATTCCCGGCTGGGACCCATCAGCAGGCGGTAATGCCAGCCGCAACAGGGGCGCCCTTGTGGAGGGAATGTTCAATACCCGTTTGCAAACCCTGCGCGACCTGATGTATAACTACCACCGCCTGGGCATGGATACCTTTACTGCCGATGCAGAAGCCAGCAGAAAGCTTATCCTGGAAAATATTGCAGCCCTCAAGCAGGTACGCGATTATAACCCTTCATCCATTCTGCTTATTACTTTCTTCGACTCCAAAGCTATTGAGCTGGCCAATATGTTTCAGCAGGGTTCGCCACAGGTAAAACAGCAGGCTTATACTTTACTCACCACCCTAGATCCCTCCAATACCGAAAAATACCGCGCTATTTTACAATAGCAGGGGTACGCTAAATTTTTTAGCAAAAAATGGGTCTGAGCAGGTCCTGAACCTACAGCCTTAGCTAAACATTTAGTAATTTTAGCAGCTTTTCAGGCAGAAAGGTTTCTCCTGAAGGCAGGTGTTCCGGCATTGATATGGCAAAAAAACAGTTACGCATCAAGCACTATGATCTGGAAAGGCTTGCAAGCCAGTGGCTTGGAAAATCTTTCTCGGTAATATTGCTGAAGGGAGCTGTTTTTGAAGCACATGCAAGTGCACTTGATAAAGGTTTGCTAAAGTGCACGGATGCCGCAGGCCTGGAACATAACTTCCCGATTTCCGATATAAAAGAAATAATACTGAATTTTCCGGTAGCTGAGCATGCTCAAACATCTGCTGATTAAAAACTACGCCCTCATTCGTGAGCTGGAGATGCACCCCTCTTCTCACCTTAACATCATTACCGGCGAAACCGGTGCTGGTAAATCTATTATGCTGGGTGCCGTGGGCATGCTGCTGGGTAACCGGGCAGATACCCGTGTGCTCTACGACGAAGAAAATAAATGTATTGTAGAAGGCACTTTCGATATCAGTGAGTACACCAGCCTCAAGGCCCTCTTTATAGAAGAAGAGCTGGAGTATGATAACGAAACTGTAATCCGCCGGGAAATTAGTCCTAGTGGTAAAAGCAGGGCCTTCATCAACGATACGCCCGTTACACTGGAGGTAGTGCGCCGCATTGGCGATTACCTGATGGATGTGCACTCTCAGCACGATACCCTGCAGCTGGGCACCAATGCTTATCAGCTCAACATTATAGATGCCTTTGCTCAGACTGGTGCAGAGCTGGAGCGCTACCAGCAGGAGTACAGGCGCATGCGCAAACTTCAGCAGGCCCTCGACCGGCTTACGGAAGAAGCAACCAATATGCGCAAAGAGGCCGACTACAACAGCTACCTGCTAAATGAACTGCAGGAGGCTAAGCTCGATGGACTTAACCAGCAGGAGCTGGAGGAAGAGCTTGAAAAGCTGGAGCATGCCGAAGAGATCAAAATAAAACTTGCCGGTGTGCTGCAGGCCCTGGAGTATAGCGATGAGCTGGCCCTGAACCCCCAGCTGCACAGTGTGCTGGCAGAGCTTAGAGCCGTAGGTAAATATGCCGAAAGCTACCGTCAGCTGACCCAGCGACTGGAGAGTGTAGTGATTGAGCTGAAGGATATTACCCGTGAAGTAGAAGCCGAAGAAGGTGCCGTAGAGCTGGACCAGGAGCGTATTGTAGCCCTGCAGGATTGCCTGAGTAACCTTTATAAGCTGCAGCAAAAGCATGGGGTGCAAACGGCAGAAGAACTGGTGCAGCTACGCGACGAATTGGCAGGCAAGGTAAACCGTGCCGAAGGCCTCGACGAAGAAATAGCAGCCACCCAAAAAGATTTGCAGGAAGCTCGTGGCAGGGTAGAAGGCGCAGGCAAGGCACTGGGTGAAAAGCGTAAAGGTGTTTTCAAGAAAATGGTTGGGCAGATAGAGGAGCTGCTGGGAGGCCTGGGGATGCCTGAGGCATACCTACAGATAGAGCATAAGCCTATTGCGCCCGGTCCGGTTGGTATGGATGAAGTAAACCTGCTCTTTACTGCCAATAAAGGTATGAAGCCCCAGCCACTAAAGAACGTGGCATCCGGTGGTGAGTTTAGCCGCCTGATGTTCTGCGTTAAATATGTACTTGCCGATAAAACAGCCCTGCCGACCATTGTATTCGATGAGATCGATACAGGTATCAGTGGGGAAATTGCCCTGAAGATGGTGCGCATGATGCAGCAAATGGCGCAGGGCCACCAGGTGATTTCCATCAGCCACCTGCCGCAGATTGCCGCGAAAGGCGATGCACATTACTTTGTATACAAAGACAACACTACCTCAAAAACCTTTAGCCGCATTAAAAAGCTAACAGAAGAGGAGCGCGTACTGGAGATTGCCAAAATGATTGGCGGTGCCACCCCATCTCCAGTAGCCTATGAGAGCGCCCGTGAGCTGATGATGAGCTAACTTACAATTCTGCAAACAACATGAAAGCAATTTCCAGACTCACTTTTTTCACAGTGGCTGCTGTTTCAGTTGCTTTCACCAGTATGTTTACCATGGGAACAGGCTTTGAAGATCAGCCGGTGGGAACTGCCTATGATAAAGATGCCTGGGGGCAGGATGGTTTCAATGTTGCCTGGACGCAGACGCTGGAGAAAAATTCTGCCGTAGATAGCCAGCAAGCCTTTGCCGGAAGCAAATCTTTGAAGGTGACTTACCCAAAAGGCACTTTCGGACCCGATCAGAATGGTGGCCAGGCAAAGCTGATGCTACCGCCTCAAAAGGAATACTATGCCTCTTACAGGCTGCGCTTCAGCGAAAACTTTAGCTGGGGAGGAGTGCATGAAGGTGGTAAGCTGCCGGGCCTGGCAGGTGGCGATAACTGCAGCGGCGGACAAAGCTGTAATGGTACCAATGGTTTTTCTGCGCGCTTTATGTGGCGAACAGGCGGTAAGGCTGTATTGTATCTCTACCACATGGACAAGCCTCACCAATGGGGTGAAGACATCGATCTTAGGCATGTTACCGGTAAGGAAGTGGTTTTTCCGAAAGGTGAGTGGGTGCAGCTGACCGAACGTGTAAAACTAAATACCATTAGCAACGGAAAAGCAAACCCCGATGGCGAAGTGCAGGTCTGGTATAATGGAGAAGAGGTGCTGCATAAAAAGGGCATTCGTTTTGTGAGCAATCTGGATGGGGTAGATAATTTCTATTTTTCAACCTTCCATGGCGGCAATTCAGCGGAGTGGGCACCTCGTGAAACCTGCTGGATCTGGTACGATGAAATAAAAGTATCCCGGAACCAGGCTGAGGTACTGTAAGTATTTTCACGATCTTATTGGAAGGGTGCAGCAACATTTTAGCAAACTAATTTTTGACTTTTAGATACCGATCGGTATCTTTGTGTATGCGTAATCCAGAAGCAACCAGGGATATCATTTTGAAGGAGGCGGGGGCACTCTTCAATACCCATGGGTATAAGGCAACCTCCATCAGCAATATTACCGATGCCACCGGTTTTACAAAAGGAGCTATTTACAGGCACTTCAGGAGCAAAGAAGAACTGGAAAAAGAAACCCTTCAATATCTTTCTTCTGTGATGTTTGAGAAGGTTGGTGCCGTAATAAGGGAACAGCCTAACGCCGGAGACAAGCTTAGGGCCATGATCGGCTTCTTTGAGTCGTATGTGATCAATCCACCGCTAAAAGGGGGCTGTCCGCTCCTGAATGTAGCTATTGAGGCAGATGATGCCCATCCGCCCCTGCGTGAAGAAGCAAACAGGATACTGAAGACCTTAAAAGGTTCTATTGTACACATTCTGACCAGGGGTATCGAATTTAAGCAAATCAGGGAGGATGTTGATAAGGAGTATTATGCCACCATCTTTATTGCTTCGCTGGAAGGTGCCATAATGATGAGCAAGCTTAGGGGCAATAATGAAGATATGAAGAAGGTAATTATGCACCTTGAACAACAGATTTCAGCCATAGAACTTTAAAAAATTTTTTCATCAGAAAGATACCGATTGGTATCTAGTTTATTTCATCACCATGAAACAGACAATCACCAAATTATTAGGCGGGTATTTGAATACTGTTGCCAAAGTAGCGCCAAAAACTGCCGGGCGCCACGGTTTCAATGTTTTCTGTTATCCACACAGGGCACCTATCAAAACATTTCATAAAGAATTTCTGAATTCAGCTGATAAGTTCAGCTTCAGACACAACCAGACCCAAATTCAGGGCTACCGCTGGGGGCAGGGGCCAAAGAAGGTACTCTTCCTGCATGGCTGGCAGAGCCATAGCTTCCGCTGGAAAAATTATATAATGGCACTGCCTAAGGAGGAGTATACCCTTTATGCCATAGATGCACCTGGACATGGTTTGTCCCGGGGTAAGTTTCTGACTGTACCTTTGTATAGTGCTGTAATTCAGCAGCTCATATCTTCATTGGGGGAGATAGAGGCTGTGGTAAGCCATTCCATTGGTGCATTTGCTACCATGCATGCGCTCTATACAAACCCCATGCTACCGGTAGGTAAACTAGTAGTGATGGCCTCTCCGGGCGATGCCATGAGCTTTATAGATTTTTATCGGGAGGCACTCCAGCTGTCAGAAACCACCACCCGCTTGACTCTTAATCATTTCGAGGCAGTGATTGGGAAGCCCATACAGTATTTTACCGCCACCAGGTTTGCCGGGAAACTTACTTTGCCCGGGCTGGTAATCCACGACAGAGCAGATAAGGAAGCACCCTATGAGGCTGGTGTAGCCATTCATAAAGCCTGGAAAGGCTCTAAGTTAGTCTCTACTGAAGGCCTGGCACATAACCTGAAATCGCCTGAAGTGGTAGAAATGGTAAAAAGTTACCTGATGGATTCAGAGGCCCCTGTTGAAAGGGAGCTTGTGAATAATGCCGGTAAAGCGTCCAGGCTATTACAGTAGCTTTAGGGTAGCAGTGGCAGTGGCAGTGGCAGCAGTTCAAAGGCAATCTGGCAGATAAAAAGTTTGTTGATAGCTGCTTATTGGGTGCAGCTCTGTTACAAACTTCACTACATCATCTGTTGTGCCTGGGTGTAGTGCCTGCTGAAAAGTGATTCATATTCCCGTGCCTTTTCTTCCCGCCCCAGCGCTGCCATATTACGGGCAAGCTGGTTCAGGATTATGAGGTTCTTTTGCTGTTCGTTCCGGTCCTGGATGTTTTCTTCCGCTAAGTACCGGAGCATTTCATCAGCACGGCCGGCGAGGGTATCTGCTATGTGATGGGCTTCTTTCTCCAGGCCAAGCTCCAGGAGCAAAGTTGCTGTATAAACAGATGTGAGATCGTAGGGAACAGATTTATCAGGCATAACCTCCAGGCTGCGCAGCAATACAGCCCCTGCCTGCTTTGCTTTACCTTCTTCTACCAAAGCCCCGGCAAGGGTGTTAAAGCTGGCCCGGTGGTTCTGTAGCAAGCGCAGGTAATCATCTGAAAAGTATATGTTAGGATTGTCTACTTCCCTGAATGAGAATTTTTCCATCAGGTTTACATACATGGTTTTAGTATTTACCAGTTCGCTTTGTGGGTCGGGGTTTTGGAGGGGCAGCAGGCGATAGGTGGTGCCTTCGTGTACCACCCATTCAGTAAGGTCAAGGCCTATGCTCTGCAGGGAGGTGTTATTGAAGTAGATGGGCCGTTCCCATTGGTTGGTGCTAATGAGGTCCAGGATGAAAAGATCAGCTTTATAGAGCGCATTGTTTTTGATCTTGAAGACCATTTTATCGACCAGCAAATCTTCTTTTTCGGCTGGTATAATGCCTTTTGCCAGTACATCATCCCTGTTGATGGATTGACCGATGATTTTGCCGGGAATGGTGTTGAACACCTCCGTCTGTAGCTTGAGCTGGATGGCGGGGTGGTTTTCCCGCACCAGTTTTATATACTGATCGAGTGGCAGCGGTCCTTTTACACTTTTGTTTTCTACGTGGTAGATAACATCATTCAAGCCCCCTTCCCGGTAATTCTCCTGGCTAAGGCTAAGTGGCAGGGGAGCAGAGTTGTTTTTTTGTTGGGTTAATTGGTTGATAAACCAGCCAGCATTCAGGTAGGGGAGCACCACCACCCTCACATCTGTACGAAAACCCTCCACCTCCTGAACGTACCAGAGGGGGTAGGTATCATTATCCCCTCCGGTAAAAAGTATTGCATTGGGTGCACAGGAGGTTAGCATATTACGGGCCGAATCTACAGAAAAGTATCTGTTGGAGCGGTTGTGGTCATCCCAGCCCTCAGATGCCATCAAAGCAGGTACCAGCAGGCAAAATGATACAACAACCGCAGGTACCAGTTGCGGCTGCAGGCTATGGAGTTTCAACACGGCATGTCCCAATGCATATACACCAAATCCGATCCAGATTGCAAAGGCATAGAAAGAACCCACAAAAATATAATCGCGCTCCCGTGGCTCAATGGGCGGAGAATTTAAGTAGAGTACCAGCATAGCACCCATGCTGATAAACAGCATCGCAACAAGTGAAAATCCCCTGCGGTCGCGCCTGTACTGGTAAAAAGCTCCTGCAAGGCCCAATAGCAAGGGAAGCATTAAAAAATTATTGCGTGCTTTGTTGGCTTTGAGTGCATGGGGTACATTTTTTTGAAAAGCATCTGCGGGGGAAAGCCAGCCTGCATCACGGCCATCGCCTGCACGTCCGGCAAAGTTCCATAGAAAGTAGCGCCAGTACATATGGCCCAGCTGGTAGTTGAACAAAAAGCGGAGGTTATCTCCAAAATTTGGCTTTTCGTGTGGTTGCAGCCCTAGTTGCTGCCGGTAAAGTTGCTGGTGCTGAGGTTGTATGCTGTATATCCTGGGCAGCAGCGTTTTGTCCGCATCAGCAAAGCTGTACCCGGTTTTGTGGTATGCTATTTCGTAGCTGTCGGCGCCCTTGCGGTATACTGGATCACCTTTATCGTAACCTGCTATTTCAGCATCAAAATAGTTGCCCCACAGGAGGGGCCTTTCACCATACTGTTCCCTTTTCAGGTAGTATATAAAGGAAAGAATATTATCTGGATTATTCTGATCAATGGGCGGGTTGTAGCTTGAGCGGATCAGTACCAGGGTGTAGCTGGCATAGCCGATCAGAATAAATGTAAGGCAGAGTAAAGCTGTGTTTAGCATTGCCCTGGCCTTTAGTTGGGAGTAAACAACTCCGCCAGCCAAAGCCGCAAGGGTAATTACTGCAAAAGTTATAATGCCGCTGCCAAAAGGGAGACCCAGTGTATTTACAAAATAGATTTCAAAACCTGCAGCTAGGGAAGGTAGGCCCGGAATGATGCCGGAGGTGATGGCTCCCACAATCAGGAATCCCAGGAGTATGGCAACAGTTGCCCCTTTCAGATTAGTTTTCTGATGTTTTTTAAAGTACCAGATCAAGGCCAGCGCGGGGATGCACAGCAGGTTCAGGAGGTGTACACCAATGGAAAGCCCTACCAGGTATGCGATCAGGATGAGCCATTTGTTTTCCAGCTGCTTATGCTCTATCAGCGCCCATTTTAAAGCTGCCCAAAATACAATGGCCATAAAAAAGGAAGAGAGTGCATAGACTTCAGCCTCTTCGGCAGAAAACCAGAAGCTATCAGAAAAAGCATAGGCAAGGGCACCTACAATGCCGCTGCCAATCATTAGTCCTCCCTGTAAGTGGCTCTCTTCACCAGGTTTCACATTGCCAATTTTACGCGCCAGCAGCACAATGCTCCAGTAGAGAAACAGTATGGTAAAGCTGCTGCTAAGCACACTTACACCGTTTATCCACACAGCAACAGATTCTGCATCGGGGGCCATAAATGAAAACATACGTCCCAACAGTAAGAAAAACGGAGCCCCGGGAGGGTGGGGTACTTCTAGTTTGTAGGCAGCTGCTATAATTTCACCACAGTCCCAAAAACTGGCAGTAGGTTCAATTGTGAGGGTATATACCAGGGTGGTGATCAGAAAAAGTGCCCAGCCCGTAAAGTTATTCAGGCGGTAAAAATTTTGCATAGGTTTTGGTTTATCCGCTGGAGGAAAGCTGGACATAGAACCAGCTCCTGTACACGAAAGTACGGCGGCTAAACCAAAACAAATGTTAACTAATGTTAAACAAGGTTAAAACCACATGAGTAGCATCAGTGACAGCGGCAGGCATCCCGGAATTTCTGCACCCGGGAGGCTTTGTAGTGTCAGGTAAATCATCTAATACAGTCAGGATCTCCCATGCTATTAGCTCAAACCCCATACCTCAAACCTGATACCTGCCTTAATCCCAATCCCAGTCGCTCTCTTCACTTTCATGATTTTCCTGAAACTCATCCCAAAGGCCGCCGCCTGGGGTGAATACGTATTTAGCATATAAGCCTGGAGCAAAGCGTGATTCGCCCCTGGTGAAACGGGCACGCATATCGATACCAAAGTAAACATTGGCCCATACGGAAGTTTGCAGTCCCAGCTTTACGGCTTCGTCTTTTCTAAACTCCAGGTACGGGCCAGCAGCCACGCCGGCATATACAACACCTGTCTGCGCTTCGGAATACAGGCGCCAGGAACCTCTTTCAAAATCAACACCAAGGTCTACACCATAGGGAACACCAAAGGCATTCCAGTAGGCTACTTCAAAGCCATAGCTCATTTGTGTTTTTCCGCCACCACCAAAGTTTAGGTGAAACATAGGTCCGACAGAAATCACGTGCTGGGCCTGCAGGGGGTTGCCCAACACCAGCAGGCAGAGGAGCAGGGGTATAGTAATGAAAAGCTTTTTCATGCTGAAAGAAAATTTAGCGCACCAAATGTAGCTTTTATTAAGATTCAAAATGCAAGTTGTATGATAACCAGCTAAATAATATTTTTTGTTGATGCTGCAAAAAGCCAATCAGTCCCTCCGGATTAAACTACAGGGGCCAGTATGGTTTAGCGCTGAGTTTTGAGAATATAAATAATCAGGATAGTACACTGTGATGATGATAGTATCTGTTTAGTAAAAGCTGCTTATCTTTAACGGCCATTTTCCTTAACAGCCAGAGTCACTACACCCTGATACAATTGAAAGCAGTAACAGAAAAAATAGCGAAGCAAACCAGGTTTTATCGTAACCTCCACAAGTGGGTGGCTATTCCCTTGCTGCTTTTTATGTTGCTTATTGGCATTACTGGTTTGCTGCTGGGCTGGAAGAAACAAATCAGCCTCCTGCCACCTACACAAAGCACCACTGCGTCTGTTACTAGCGGCTGGATTAGCCTTGACAGCATACAACACATTGCCCGTACCTATTCCGAGACTACATTGGGCAAGCCAGCTGAAATTGATCGCATTGATGTACGTCCGGCTAAAGGGGTGGCGAAAGTAAGATTTTCAGCTCATTTTACTGAGCTACAGATAGATGGAAAAACCGGGGCGATTCTTTCAGTCAGTCACCGCACCTCTGACCTGATAGAGATGATTCACGATGGCTCCATTATCGAATATTTAGTGGGTACCGGGACAGATGGCGTAAAGCTGGTTTACACTACCCTCGTATCTATCGGGTTAATCCTGTTGTCGATCAGTGGTTTTTGGCTATGGTACAACCCAAAACGTATCCGAAAAGCCAAATCATCTGCAAAGGAAAAGCCGGCAAGAACATTGCATTAGTATCAGCAAATACTATTTATAGTTTTATTGAGTTTCTAAGATAGAATCGATATTGCTTCATGAAGAATATACCACTGTTTTTACTTTTCTTGCTGCTCTCACTAAGTGCGTTTGGCCAAATGGGGAAGTCCAAAGCAGATCTGCTTGCCCAATATGGAAAAGAAAAAGTTGTAAAAGAGACAGAGAGCAGGCCAGGGTATACAGGAATTCTTTTCAGGCCTGATTCCACTACTTTTCTGCAGGCAACATTTAAGGCCGATGTGGCGGTAATGTTAAGCTACATATACACAGAGCCACTGCTTGATGAAGAGCAGTACAATGCCTATATAAACCAGCACCTGCCGGGCTTCAGTCCTAAACAAAGCTGCATTCTGGGCAATAAAACCTATCTGCTCGATGCATCAAAAAACTACCTGGTGGTGCAAAACCACCTGGAAAATAGTGATGCTTTTCCAATCAGGGGGCTTATTCTGGTAACTGATCCTGCCATTATCAGCAGCATGTCGGCCAAAATAAAGGAATATTGCCAGTAGCTGAAAAGATAGGAGATCTGGCTTTCCGGCAATGATAATTTTTCTAGTTTTGAAGTATGGAGCCCCGTCTGTACATCGGTACAGATTTTTGTGTAAACCTATTTAGAGAAATTACCCGCCATGAGGATAGCATTTGTCTGCTACAACAGCGAAGGGAAGTATCCCATCATAGAAGAAGAAAATACCCTGTTATTAAAGTACCTGCAGCAAAAAGGGCTTGATATACACAAGGAGATCTGGAGCGACCCTGCTGTAGACTGGCAGCAGTATGACCTGGCAGTGCTGAAGGCTCCCTGGGATTATTTCGATAGGTTTCCGCTTTTTAAGCAGTGGCTGCTTAGAATGGAACAGCTGCAGGTAAAACTTCTGAACCCGGTGCCTGTGGTACGCTGGAATAGCGATAAGCACTACCTGCACGCTATCGAAGAGGCAGGCCTGCACATCATTCCTTCTATATTTATAGAAAAGGGAGAGAAACCAAGCCTGTCGGCATATTTTGAAACCTTCAATACAGATACACTTATTATTAAGCCTGCGGTGAGTGGTGGTGCCAAAAATACCATTCTGCTCACCCGTGATACGCTTGAAGCAATTTCTCCCGGCATCCTGAAATTGCTGGAGGAAGAATCTTTTATGGTACAGCCTTTTATCAGGGAGATTATATCAGAAGGGGAGTGGTCGCTGCTTTTCTTTGGCGGGCAATACAGCCACTGTATACTTAAAACTGCTGCAACCGGCGATTTTAGGGTACAGCACATTCATGGCGGCAGCGTGCACCCAATGGAAGCTCCTGCAGCATTACGTGAACTGGCCCAGCAGTACATCGATAAGTTTGCCAAAGACTGTCTCTACGCCCGTGTAGATGGCGTAATGATTGATGGACAGTTTGCCCTAATGGAGCTGGAGCTGATAGAACCCTACCTCTACCTCTTTACCCACCAGCAGGGATACGAAAATTACTACCAGGCACTGGCGGCGATGGTGTGAAAATTGTTGCAGTTAAGACTACCGGAATAAATAAAAAAAAGAAGCTGGCACCATTGGCGCCAGCTTCTTTTTTAAATCCAGAGTAAAGTAGTTTATACTTTTCCTTAACGATTACGGCCATAGCTATCGTCCATGTCCCTGCCACCATTGCGATAGGTGCCATTTCTGCCAGAATTATCACGACTACGATCTGTTCCGCCATAGTTGCTGCTGTCGCCAGAGTAGTCATTTCTGTCCCGGTCGTAGTCACCGCCTCTATCAGAATAGGCCCCCCGGTTTCTGTCATCATCAAACCTGCCCCCTCTGTTAGTAGGAGTACCCCAGTTTCTGTCGCGGTCATCGTTTCTTCTCATATTGGTGTTATCACCATTGCCTGAGTTTCTGTCGCGGAAGGATCCGCCATAGTTAAAGGAGCCAAAATCCTGGTCGCGCTGGTATCCGCCGCCCATGTTCCTGTTTCTGTCCTGGTTGCCGCCGCCCCAGTTACGGTCGCCTCCCTGGTTATTACCACCCAGGAAGCCAGCATCACCACCCCGGTTGTCGCGGCCTCCATTGCCATAACCACCCTGGCCATAGTCAGCGTTGCCCCAGTCCTGGTTGCGGCCGCCACCACGGTTTCTATCACCTCCACCATAGTTGCCACTCATACTACCACGAAAATTATTTCGGTCATAGTCGGACCCGCTGCTATAATCCTGCCTTCTGCTATTGCCATAATTTCCGCTATTTCTGTAGTCTCTATTGCGATTTTCATCTTCCCGGTTGCGGTTCTGCTGATCGCTGTCGTTCCTCATATTACCATAGTTTTGGTTATAAGACTGGTTCTGATTTTCTAAATCGCCTTGCCTGTCCCGGTTACGCTGGTTATAAGATCCGCCCATGTTATAGGCGCCCCAGGCCTGAGAACCACTTTGATCTCCCTGCATGTGCCTGTTCTGGCTTGCCCAATTAGCGCCCTGTCCCTGGTTCCAGTCTGATTGGTTGCCGTAGTTCTGGTCACCATATCCGCCCTGTTGTTGATTGTAGTCGCCTGATTGGCGGTTTTGGTTTTCATTGTACCGACCCTGGTCATATCTGTGCTGGTTATGGCTTTGTTGTTGCTGATTGCGGTTATCTGATTGGTTGCCATCCTGGCCTTGGCGGCTGCTTTGTTCTCTATAGCTTTTATTTTCGCCCCATAAGCCCCCGCGGCCCTGTTCATACTGGTTGGTACTGCGGCCATAATTGTTACCCATGGCATAAGATTGCCCGCGGCCGTAGTTTCCGCTATCCCAGTTAGCGCCTGAGCTGCCCTGCCCACTAAATTCCCTTTCATTTTTTCCAAATCCAAAGTCAGTTCCCTGGTTTCGTGAACCACCCTGGTTTCCATAGTGTCCTCTATCCTCATTTTGATTACGTTGGCCAAATTCGCTTCCCTGCCCCCGGAGACTTCCCTGGCCGGCACTGTTACCTTCGGTCCAGTCCTTTTCCTGACCAGCGTCTCTGTTAGCTCCTGAGTTTCTGCCAGAGTTATCACCACGGTTGCCCTGATCCTGATTTCTGCCCATCTCCCAGTTTCCTCCCTGGCTGCCGTAGTACTGTCCCTGTGCTACTTGTATGGTGCTGTAGGCAGAAGAGTAAGGCGTTTGGCCAGCGCCGGCGCTGTAACTCCCGGCATTGCCTGAATTGCCGCCTGATTCTCCATCATAACCTCTGCCCTTATTTGAGTCTTCTCTTGTTACCAGTGTGTCGCTACTGCCCCTGTTTGAATAGGAGTTGCCAATGTTTCCAGAGGTGCTTTCAGTGTTCTGTCCAGGATTGTTTCCAGCGCCTATTTTTCCGGTAGTGCCAGAATCCTGGTCAGTATTGCCCCTGGCCCTTTCTGTGGATAGTTTAGAGGCTTCCTGGGTTGTTCTCTGATCAGAACTGCTATTGCTGTTTGAGATATCAGATGAAGTCTTGCCAGTAGCATTCCCGGTTTTATTGGTATCACTGCTGGATGTGTTGTCAGACTTATTTTGATCTGTATTAGATTGTGATTTATTCTTGTCGTTGGTAGCCATAAAAATTAAGTTTTTGGTTTTAAAAATCTGTATGATTTGAGTATTTCTCAGATACTCTATAAAGAAGTACTATTACCTGGCCGTTTGGTTTTCACTACATCAGTAATTCTTCTGCTAATTAAACCATTAGCCGAATCTTGTTAACCCAGGACCTGTTTACAATGGAGGCAGATAGAACTGGTCAATCGTTACAACCACTCCAGATTCTTTGATCAAAGAATTATATGTTTGTATGCATTAAGCTGGAACTAACTTAAAGCAGAATAAGGTTATCAATTGCTGGTTGCTGGTCGGGAGGAAGATCAATGCCTTTGGGAATATTAAAACTTAGGCATACATTGATTAAGTTTTTGGAACTTCCGGGCACATAGAATAGTTATATTGTACCTGATTTAGGGTGAATATAGCGGGGAATATATCTTAAAATATTTCTAAAGAAGGGGAACTTCGGCTAACTCTTTTTATGTTGTAAAAAGCAGGCAGGTTAGAAGCCTTAAAGGCAGGGCCTACTGAATATTTGAAATATTATTGAAAAGATATATAGGATCAGGAACTAAAGAGTATTGGAATTTAGTTACTAATCTTGCAGCCCAGGCAAACGAGCCGGGGCGATAGAGAAGATAAACAAGCTACTACCTAAAGAGATAGTAACTACAAGAGAGGAAGCCTTATCAGTAGTGATAGTGATAGGAGGGAATCTAAAAAGTTCTTTGAATAGATGTTTTGACAGCAAACCGCTTAGTGAAGCTTTTTGTCTTGGATACTGATGAGAATCAGCAAGAGACAGAACTTCGTTAAGACACTTTGAGAGTTTCGG